>Ga0315296_10000100_pt1 | contig 85432 bp, 68 predicted proteins | sample YL17G14_18_MG_FD_203921 | JGI IMG/M metagenome (GOLD analysis project Ga0315296, IMG submission 203921) | Sediment microbial communities from Yellowstone Lake, YNP, Wyoming, USA - YL17G14_18 | ecosystem: Environmental > Aquatic > Freshwater > Lake > Sediment | place: USA: Wyoming | collected... | reverse complement strand
GCCGCTTCCCAAGTTGTCCCCGAAGCTGCCCCCCAACCCGCTCCCGAACCAACCCCCTAACCAACTTAGGAAGCGACCCCTGAAGCCACTCCCGAGGTCACTCCCCAAGCCACTTAGGGGGTCACCCCCTAGGTGATACCCCCCTCAGAAGAAATTTCTAATGTAAAATTCCTAATTCCCAATACTTAGAGGAAATTTTGGCTTGATTTTCTTGTGCCTATTAGGCACAATATACTATGCAAGAAAACGATTTCTTAAGAACAGAAATTGGAAAACTTTTAAGAAAAGCTCGTGAAAAATCAGGGCTTTCTCAAACTGAAGTAGCTAAGAGAATTAGGTTATCAGCAAAAACCGGACATGCTTATATCTCCCGTTTGGAGAGTGGTAAAGTAAAGAATCCGCCGTTACTAATAGCTCTTCTTTGCTTGCGTGCTTGTGGAGAATCATGGCCTGAGTTCTTTAAGCAGTTAGATACGATTGATTTTAAGATGAGACATGAAAAGATGATTTCTCAAGTCCAGCCACCCCCAACCCAAAGGAAAATCCAAAGAGATGCAATGAAATATGAAATCGGTGTTGAGTTTCCATCCAAAGAAAAAGAAGAGATTGATTTTGACCGATTGAAGAAACAGATTAAAGACAAGGTCACAGCTTTAGTGAATAAAGCTGATATCACCCTCACCTCTATCCTCTCCCATCAAGGGAGAGGAGGAAAAGAAAAAGCATACTCTAAGTCCATTGCTACCAGTCATTCTGAGCGTAGCAAAGAATCTGTTCTTACTTCCTATCAGAAATTCGCCTTAGAATATTTTGAATTTTTAGCAACCCTGAATAAACCGGGAATGAAAATGGTTGCGGATAAATGGCAAAGGGCTGGATTGAAACTGAATTATCTTTTTAAGATTAAGAAGATTATAAATTCAGTTCTGAGGGGTGAGATTAAGCGGATTGAGTCGAAAAAGCCGTTACCGACTGAAAAGCAGGAAAAGATGGCGATTGGGTTTACTAAGTATCGGATAAAGATTGAACGAATTGAAGCGGAAGTCCACAAAGTACTGTGTGAGTTAGGTGTTGGAACTACCTGGTTTGCCTTATACAAAGACTTTGCCCGTGAATGCTATCGGTCATTAAAGCGATATTATGGCAAAGAAATGTTGAGTGAGAAACTTAAAGAAATCATAAGACGCTGGGTTAAAGAGGGATTGAAAGAAGATGTTTTATTGAAAGTAAAAGAAGCTACTATTAAGGTAGTTGAGGGTAAATAATGATAAGACCAGCACAGATAAATCTGTGCCGACAAGTATGTAGGCACGATTTCAATCGTGCCTTGTATTAAATTCGCTGAGTTTTTCACTGAGGGCAACAAATTCGGCTAAGGTTAAAGTTTCAGCCCTTCGGGTCATATCAATGTCAATTTTCTTACCCAACTCCTGTAATTTAATTTTATCTATATCTAATGAAGAATGAAGATTGTTGAGAAGAGTCTTACGGCGATGGCTGAACGCTGCCTTGACCGTCTTAGTAAAGAATTCTTCATCCGGGATTTGAAATAATGGCTGCTCCCGCGCCTTTAATAATATAACCGTCGAAAAGATTTTGGGTTTTGGTTTGAAGAAAGCGGGCGGTATTGAGAATAGTTTTTGCACTTCGGTATGAAGATTGAATATAACAGTTATTGCCCCGTATTCTTTTGTACCAGGTTGACCAAGAATCCGGGCAGCAAATTCCTTTTGCAGGGTAAGAACCGCCATTTTCCAGACCGGACGGTATTTTAAGAGTAAAAATAGTATTTGGGATGATATTGAATAAGGAACATTGCCAAGAATTTTGAGTTGTTTGAATTTCGAGAGGTCGAATTTTAAAATGTCCTGATTGATGATTTCGACGTTTTTATGTCCGATAAACTTTTCTCTAAGCGTATCAGCCAATCTTCTATCAATCTCGACTGCATAAACATATTTTGCCTTTTGAGCAAGCTGTTCGGTAAGTATCCCTTTGCCCGAGCCAATTTCTAAAACTTCATCTTCAGAAGTAAGATTTAAAGCATCAACTAACTGCTCGGCAATCGGTTCATAGGTCAAAAAGGATTGACCAAGCTGTTTCTTAGGACGGAACTTACTCATTTAATAAAGACTGATTACCACGAAAGCATGAAATTTAGAAAACACGAAAACGAACCACTGAAGTCACTGAATGCACTGAAAAATTAAAATCTTCTTTGTGTTCTGTGAGTTCAGTGTCCTCTGTGGTTAATGGATTTATTTTCGTATCCTTCTTGTTTTCGTGGTTAATATTACTCATTTATCCCAAAACAACGCTTGGCATTATCGGTTGTGATTTGGGCAAGATAAGAAAAGTCTTTATCTAAGACTTGGGCGATAGTCTGTAATGTGAATCGTACAAAAGACGGTTCGTTTCTTTTACCGCGATTGGGGACCGGCGCCAAATATGGAGCATCGGTCTCAATCATTAACCGGTCTAAAGGTAATTGCTTAACTACGGATTTGAGTCTTTTGCTATCATAGGTTATTGAACCAGAAATTGAAATATAAAAGCCTAATCTTATCGCCTCTTGGGCAAATGCTTCGTCACCGGAATAGCAGTGAAGCACCCCTTGAAAATAACCTTTTTCTTTAAGAATCTTCATTGCCTGAGGACAGGCATCGCGAATATGAATCACCATCGGTAGATTTAATTCTTTAGCTAAATCAATCTGAGCGCGAAACGCTCTTTCCTGGTTTTCCGGCTTGGAATAATTTCGAAAAAAATCGAGCCCGGTTTCGCCAATTGCTCGAACTTTGTTACCCTTACTTAGATTCTTAAATTCGGCAAGGTCGGATTCGGAAAATTTGTCGGCATCGTGGGGATGAACGCCAACACTGCAATAAATTGAATCATACTCGTGGCAAATTTTAAGGCTGTTTTTACTGTCCGAGCGATTGAGTCCAGCGGTTAAAAGGTATTTGACGCCAACTTCTTGCGCGCGATTGATTACTTCCTTTAAGTTATTAGAGTATCCGCGGTCGGTTAAATGACAATGAGAGTCAAAGAGAATTACATTCGACATTCTTAACAAGATTTGATACTCAATATTTTCATCGGAACTGGGAAGTCCCTCCTACAGGATTTTTTGTAGGAGAGGCTTCCGAGCCTCGACTTCCCGGGACGGATCGGAAGCCACTTCTACAGTTGGAATTTATGATACCTGACTGCCTGGACTCAATTCTTTGTCCAGGGTTACCACCGCTATATTGCTGCCTTCGACTGCGGCTAAGAGCATACCGTGCGATTCAACTCCTCGAATCTTGGCGGGTGCGAGATTGGCAACAAGAATTATCGTCTTGCCGACTAAACTCTCGGGAGGGTAAACCATGCCGATTCCGGCTACAATCTGCCGTTTTTCGGTGCCTAAATCGACATTCATTTTTACGAGCTTGTCGGTGCCCGCTACTTTCTCGGCAGCAATTATTTTGGCAACCTTTAAATCGAGTTTCTTGAAATCTTCAATCGATATTTCCATCTTTTTCTCCGTTTCTTCAACTTTCCCTTTCTTTCTACCTAATTTTGCCACCTGGACATCAATTTTGGCTTTTTCAATTTTCGGGAAAAGGACTTCAATCTTTTTTAATTCATCGGGCAATACCGGATTTTTCGCCTCATCCCAGGTTCGTTTATCCAATCCTAACATGGTGCGAATTTTGTTGGTGGTAAATGGTATGAACGGCTGTAATAGAATTTCTAAACTTGAAATTAATTTAGCGCAAACATTAATGGTTAGGTCACAATTCTTCGGATTTTCCTTAATCGCTCGCCATGGTGCCTGATAGTCAAAATAACGATTACCCAAAGCCGATAAATTCATCACCAGCCTTAAGCCATCTTTAATATGAAACTTTTCAATCAACTCGCCCAGCCTTTGCGTGGTATTTTCGATGGCGGTTAAGACCTCCTGGTCTTCGTTTCGATAATCGGTCGTCTGGGGAATTCTGCCTTGATAGTTATTCTTGATAAATATGGCAACCCGGTTAACAAAATTACCCAAAACATCCGCCAGCTCGTTATTGTTGCGAGACCAAAAGTCATACCAGGTAAAATCAATGTCCCGATTCTCCGGCAGGTTAGCGGCTAAAGCATAACGTAATGGGTCGGGTTCGAATTCCTTTAAATATTCCGGCAGCCAGACCGCCCAGTTCTCCGAAGTTGAAAGTTTTCTACCTTCTAAGTTCAAAAACTCGTTAGCCGGAATCTCGGCGGGCAAGATATATTCACCGTGCGCCATGAGCATGGCGGGCCAGACAATGGCGTGGAAGACGATATTATCTTTGCCGATGAAGTGAATCATTTTGGTCTTATGGTCAAGCCAGTAATCTTTCCAGCGTTCAGGTTTACCAATCCTTTCCGACCATTCGATGGTCGAAGAGATATAACCGATCGGCGCATCGAACCAGACATACATCACTTTGCCTGCGGCTTCTTTTAACGGAACTTTGACCCCCCAGGTTAAGTCCCGGGTAATTGCCCTGTCCTCCAAACCTTGCGAAAACCAACCCTCACAGAATTTTTTGACATTGTCTTTCCACTCGGTTTTTTCGGCAATCCAGGCTTCGAGTTGTTTCTGAAAACGACTCAGCGCAAAGAACCAGTGGGTCGTCTCTTTGCTTTCCGGCGTGCCGCCGCAGGTTTTGCATTTTGCTTCGATTAATAAAAATGGCTCGAGCCAGCGACCACAGCTTTCACACTGGTCACCCCGGGCGCCGGGTTGACCGCAATGGGGACAAATTCCCGCCACATAACGGTCAGCCAGAAACATCTTACAATTATGACAATAGAACTGCTTGGTAGTTTTGGGATAAATAAATCCTTTTTCGTTAATTTTTGAAAAGAAATCCTGGGAAGTTTTGTGGTGTAACGGGATAGAAGTTCTTGAGAAATTATCGAATTCAATGCCAAATTGCGTAAACGAATCCTTTATGCTTTTATAATATTTATCAACGATTTCCTGCGGAGATTTTTTTTGCTGGTCAGCCGCGATCGTGATTGGCACCCCGTGTTCATCGGTACCGCAGATAAAAACGATGTCGCGTTGCTTTAATTTCTGATAACGCACATAGATATCAGCTGGCAAATAACAGCCTGCCAAATGACCGAGATGAATGTCGCCATTCGCATAAGGTAACGCGCTCGTAACTAAAATTTTCACGGGATTTAGAATACTGCTTTTTGCCTGAATGTCAAGGGCGATAAAAGAAAAACCGGGCAAAACTTTCTATTGACAATTATAATAAGCCTTTTATTATATGATTATGGGTACATTAAACGGAAGAGGATTATGGCTTGGAGAGAATTAGAAGAACAAGTAATTCATGACCGAGTAGTTACTGCCTTAAAAAAGAGTATCTTCAATTACCCTAGTGACAAACACCCTAACTTAAAGACTCACCCTAATCATCCCATTAAGACTCATTCTGTTACTGACCACCTGGGTGGACAGTTTTACCCCGATCTGGTGGTTTTAGATTCACGATCCGAAAAGGTGGTCTCGGTAGTCGAAGTTGAAACAGTTAGTACGGTAACAGAAAGTGAAGCAAAACAATGGTTTAAATTCGCTTCACTTTCGGAAAATTTCTACTTATTTTCCCCGCGGGGTTTTGAAGCAAAAGTGAGGGAACTCTGCTTAAAAATTTCCAATATTCATTACTACGAATACTGGCAGGAAGAAAATCGTTTTCGCGTCGAACACATTAATTTAACATAATTATGTTTTTTAATTTGATGGTTTATTTAAAAAAGAGTATTGCAGTATTTGATTTAATGGATAAATAAGTTTAAATACCAGTTGATAATGGTTTGACCGAAGAAAAGTCCGACTAAACTGCCCAACGCCAAGAATGGTCCGAATGGAATTGGTTCGCCCGCTTTGCCCTTTTTAATGATTCTTATTAATAAACCAATGATTGTCCCAGAAAAAATTGAGGCAAATAAGGCAACCAGCAAGTATTCCCAGCCTAAAAAAGCTCCGATCATTGCAGTTAATGGCAGGTCACCCCAGCCAATTCCTTCTTTTTGTTTGATAGCCAACGTAACTTGAAAGATAGCGGCAAGGAAATAACGCCATAACGCCCAAGCTAAGAAAACGAAAAGTCCGCCCAATAACATTCCAACAAAAGAACTAAGTACCTTTTCCGGTAAAAAAAGGCTCGTAATCAAACCGAGCGCTAAACCAGGAATCGTTAAACGGAAAGGTGCAATCTGATGTTCAAGGTCAATAAAACTAACAATTATTAAAAAACTGATAAAAATGACGGCACGTAATAAAGCTACGGTAAATCCAAATTTTAACGTCGCGGCGACAAAAAGCAGCGCGGTTAATAGTTCAACCAGGGGGTAACGAAGCGATATTGGTTTTTTACAGTATCGGCATTTACCCAAAAGAACAATGTAACTTAAGACTGGAATGTTATCATACGGTTTTATCCTTTTTTTGCATGACGGACAATGGGATGGCGGGAAGACTAACGATTTATTTCGGGGTATTCGGTAGATACCTACGTTAAAGAAGCTGCCAATTGCTAAGCCGAAAATGAATATGATTAGAGGGAATAACATTGGCATCGATTAGCGATGGGCAAATTTTAGGTTTTGATTTTAGCGAAGCTACTCAATAGTTTCGGACTCTGCTTCGTGTTTAAACAGTTTTTTATCCGTAGCAAATTCCCCTGCCATTTGCTGAGTAATCAGTCCTTTGCGTATTAAATTACTTAGGCACTGGTCCATTGTTTGCATTCCGTATTGAGAACCAGTTTGAACCAGCGATGGAATTTGATAGGATTTCGCTTCCCGAATTTGATTGCGAATTGCGGGTGTTGCTACTAGAATTTCCATAGCCGCAGCCCGACCGCGACCATCTTTTCGTGGAATCAAAACTTGCGAGATAATTCCGGTGATGACATTGGCAAAAAGTTGACGGACGTATTCATGTTGCTCGGGGGGAAAAACATCAATTACCCGATCGACCGTTTCCGCGACATTATTGGTATGAAGGGTGGAAAGAACTAAATGACCGGTTTCCGCCGCGGTTAACGCCAAAGCAATTGTCTCTAAATCACGCATCTCGCCGACCAAAATTACATCCGGGTCTTCCCGCAAGCAAGCCCGCAATGCACTGGCGAACGAAGTTGAATGAATACCGATTTCACGTTGGCTGATTAAACAACTTTTTCCTTGAAAAATATACTCAATTGGATCTTCAATGGTAATAATTCTCTCACATCGTTCACGGTCAATAAAATCAATCATACTCGCCAAGGTCGTCGATTTACCGCATCCGGTTGGACCAGTTACTAATACAAATCCCTTTCGCTTGCGAATCAATTCCTTAACTGAATCCGGAGCAGGTAATTCGTCTAAGGTCCGAATGCGGGCGGGGATGATCCGAAATGCTGCGCCGATACCCCCAATTTCTAAGAAAACATTAACCCGAGCCCGAACGCGGTCGGAAGAGAGATAGTCAAGCTTAATATAAGCGGTCGAATCGACCCTCTCGTGAGACCCGAATCGGGCAACTGATTTTTCATTGACGATAGGAAGCCCGAATCGGGGAGTATTTTTCCAAGAATAAGACAAATCAATCTCTTGTCTTTTTTCAAGTTTATCGCGCTGCTCTTCCGATAGGATTGAGAAAAGTAATATGCGGGCTTCTTCGGCAGTTAAGCTCGGCCCTGGGATTCTTTTTAGACGACCATTAACCCGGATGATTGGTTGGTTGCCGGCTGTAATATGTAGATCCGAGGCACCGTATTTTGCAGCATATTTTAAAAGCTCGTCAATGTCAATCGCCATAAAATTAAAGATTACTGAGAGTAAATAATATGATAAATTTTGTCGTTAAGGCTAACGGATGAGACGGGAAATCTTTGATATTACCCATACTCCATTTTGGCCTCAATCAGATTTTTCGGTCAGTTTTATCAGCCCCGTTAGAAATTCAGAGTGAGAGTATGTCTTCGCAAAAGATTTTGAATTCAGGTCTGACACCTTCAAGATTTCTAACGGGGTCAGCTTACAATCTCTATCCTTCGGATTTGATTACCTGTGGTGCAATGAAGATTAGCAGATTGTTCTTGCTGGTCCGGGTATCAGACTGACTAAAAAGAAGTTTGCCCAAGATCGGAATATACCCTAAAATTGGTATCGGGGTTCTGGTTCGGGTTACCTCGTCCTTGGTTAAGCCACCGATAACGATTACTTCACCGGCTTTGGCGCTGACTTGCGTTTTGGCAATGCGGGATGCGACAATCGGTTGTTGACCACCTTGAGTGAGCGGTGCAACGACCCAACCAGTTATTGCGTCAACCTGAACTTCAATCGAAGTATTAATTGTACCTTCCGATGTGACATGAGGCGTAACCGTCAGTCTTATTGGAATTGACAGCTGCGTCCAGGAGACTGACTGTGCCCCGGTTTGAGGATTAGTCACTACGGTTGGCTGCGGAAATTTGGTTGACAATTCAATGGTAGCGGTCTGGTTATCTAAAGTAGTAAGCTGTGGTTCGCAAAGCAAACGACCATTGTTTCTGGTTTGTAAAAAGTTTAGCACCATTGCCATTTTACTAAAATCTATGGTGCCTAAAATCAAATTATTCACCACTACCGGCAATTTCACCGGTCCACCCGCCTTATTAGCGGTTGGAGTCTCACCCGATGCTAAAGCGCTAATCGTCCAATTGGTGCCGAATAAATCCTGTGCCGATTGGGTAGTTTCAATCATCTTAGCTGATATCAAAATCTGTGGTACTGGACGGTCCAAAGTTTGAATAACGGCTTCAATTTGCGCCAAATTTTCCGCTCGGTCAGTGACAACCAAAACGCCCGAGCGTTTTGAGCCACCGCCGTCGGCGAGACGGTGGTAGGAAAACTCAATGTTGCCCGCACTGGAAATTACTTTTTTCAAAGCATCTTTTAAGTCACTTGCCTCAGCATGATCTAATTCATAGACCTGCGTCTGAAGTTCACCGGGAATTTCGGTTTTGATCGGTTTAACCAATATCAGTCCGTCGTTATATTTGACAAAATTGCATTGTGCCGCTTTGACCAAAGCATCTAATGCGGTCCAAAGTGGAACATCTTGAATCCGCACGGTCACTAAACCCTTCACTTCCATGGTGGTGATGATATTCAAACTGAATTGGGAAGCCAGCATTCGAAGGATATCCGTGATTTCAGCATCTTTCACGTACATCGAAACGGTCGGTGCCGCTTTTTCGGTTTCCGGCGGTTTCGGCACGGCGGGCGGGGGGTTGGCATCAATGTCAACCACCACCAGATTTTCTTCGCGCTCGACATTAAAATCCGCCGCAACTTCAAGCCCAATCTCAACCCGAGCAATCAGCGGTGATTCCTTCCATTGGGTGGGTCGAACTGCTTTGATTGGATAAAATTTGGTTCCCATGACATCCGCTTCAGATAAGATGGTTTTAACATCAACGAAATCAACCACGATGGTCGGTGGCGTCTCGACATTGAAAACACCGATATTGGGTGAGTCTAAGCAACGAATGGTTATTCGGATTTTGTTCTGCAGTTGCTCAATGGCAACCGACTTAATTTGATTGATGCCGGTTGTGGTGGATTCTTCAAGTTTGGTCGCGGGCGCATTAGGAATAAGTTGCGCATATACCGCCGATAAAATAAGTGCACAAGTAAAAAGTGCACTAGTAAAGATTTTGTCTTGAGAATTTTGCTTTTTTATTTTCATAATCTACTCCCCTAAAAAGAGGGTAAATTGTCTACCCCCTTGTTCTAAGATAACTTTATCCCTTTCGATATCTACGATTCTTTTTCCCATAATTGCTTCGCCTTGTTCCAAGATTTGGTCGTTGATTAAAGCGTAAGCCTTGGTTCCACTAATTGTAACTGCTTTTAGTTTCAAGTCTTTAATTTCGGTAGCCAGAACCCAATCCCGAACAAATGGGTCATTGCCCCATTTTACTACTGGTTTTTCTTTTTCTGGGGCGAGTTGAGTAATGGTAGTTTTGTCTGCCTTTGGTTTACTCGTATCCGGTTTAGGACTAACCGCCAGTTTACTGCTATCAATTTTGACCGAAGCGCCGGTGGCAGTGGTTGGCTTTGGTTTCCCGGTTGCTTCCTTAGCTTTGGTTGTATCCGAGGTTATTTTTAAAGTCGTCTCAGACTTAACTTCCGTTTTGGCGACGGGCGAGACAACTTTTGGCGTCGTTGTGGCTGGCGCTTTGACCGCCGTTGACTTTTCACTGACCTGAGTTTTAGTACGAGTTTTTGGTTTAGGTCGTAAAATCGTGTAGCCAACCAAAACGACCACAACCAAAAGTACAATAAATAATAATCTTTGTCTCAATTTTTCTCCTTCTTACAAAAAACCCGAGAGACGAGCGATGAGGAACGCGCTAAGGATGCCTGAATCGGACTGCCTGCTTCGTCTTTCGTTATTATTTTTTGTCTCATTTACGACTCCTTCTTCCAGTTTCGAAGTAGCCTTTTGGCAATACACTTTCACCCATCCGTACTACGGTTTGAGCACCACGATAGTCAACGACAATTTGGTCTTGTTTGATCGCAACGATTTTTCGACCAGAAACGACATCACCCAGCTCATATTTTCTGCCATCAACCATTGCATAGCTTGGTCCAACATCGAACCAGACGATAGCTTGTAAAACATAAGCACCTATTCGCTTTTTACTCTTTTTGCCACGTTTGCTTTTTGCCGCCTTTCTGGCTGACCGTTCTTCCTGCTTTCGGCGGCGTAATTCCTGTTTTATTTTTCTTCGTTCCGCTCGCGATCGGTCTTTTTCCGCTTTCTTTTCTTCCTTGGTTTGTTTTTTTAGCTTACCCGCACGCTTACCGCCTTTTTTTACCGTCCCGACCGCTTGGCTTGCTTCAGTTTTTGCTTTTTTCACCGCGGCTTTAACCTTAGCGCCGGATTTGGGCTTAAGCACAACCTGCCAGGCAAAAAAGACCAGTGCGGCTAAAATGATAAGAAAAAGTATGCCCCTTCTCATGATTTTTCCCCCCGAGCCCGATTCGGGCGAAGGGTCGATTCGACCACCAAAACCAAAGGAGTTTTCCCCTTTGAATCCCCAAAATCTGGATTTTCCGCCGGGACTTTTAACTGACTCGGCTGAGATGTAATTGGATCATTAGGTCTCTTTAGTATCTCGTCTAAGTCCCTTTTAAGATTTTCGGGAAGAATGAGGGATTGCTCTTTATTTTTTGATTCTATTGACTCAATCGGTTGAGCAAAGGGTAAACTGGAAGTGTAGATGTTGAGTAGGAGTCTCGCTTCAATCGCTGGACGGATTTCGTCTTTACCATTTATCTCAAATTCAGGAACTTTCACAAAGTAGGAAAATTGGTTTAAATTCTCCACGTAAGCACCGATGTCAAGGTAGCGACCCTGCATAACAATTTGAAACGGGACCGGTCGAATTGGCGTATCCTGATTTTCGGCTTGAAGCATGGTGTCCAATCCCGGCGGTGTAATTTCGAGAAATGTAATGTTGTAGCGCTCGCCGATTTTTGCTAACTCACGCAGTAAAGTTAAAAGTTGGTCACGGGGTGCAACATGGGACATTAATTCGGAATTTTGGGTTTCAAGTTGGGAAATTTGCCGGCGTAGGGCGCCAATTCCTTTTACCTGTTCTTTCATATCGTTGATTTGCTTACGCAGATTATTCGCCTCGGCTTGAATTTTGCCTCGTGCCTGAATTTTTGGTTGATACAAAAAAACCACCGAAAGGATTGCCAGCACGATAAGTATTGCAATACCACCAAAAAGGATTTTACGTTGTAAAATAGCCATTTTTACTCCAGGTCTGTTTCTATTTCAAAATCTAATGTTGGTTCGCCCATCAGGAATGTGCGATTTTTGGTCTTCAGGGTGACATTCGTTAGCATTGGGTTACGCTGCAGATTCATCATAAACTGCATTAAATCCAAATCTAAAAGGTGCGGGGCACCGGATACGATGCCGGTAATCTTTACTTTTCGGTCACCCGAAAGAAAACAGGTTCGTAACTGGATATTTTCCGGCACTATTAAACTTAGTTGTTTTAGCAGGGAAACCGTCACAAATTCTTGCCCCACGATGCCGCGTAAGAGTTTCTGTCGTTCTTCCAGTCCTTTAATCTCCTCTTTAACATCAAAATACTCGCTGTAAAGTTTTTCCGTTTCTTTTAACTGCTTTTGTAAATTCTTAATCGTTCCCGCTTTAACCGTCCCCTGTACTGCCAGGAAAAGATTTATTATTAATAGCAAAGGTATTACAAAAATTGCTAAGAGCGCAACGATTTTAATATCGCGGGCGGAAAATTTCTTTAATTTAAGTTCACCGGGTAAAAGGTCAACTGCCTCCTGTTCATAAAGCAACCCCAAAGCAGTAACCAGACGACTTCCGATTTGTCCTTCGGGTGGCGTACCTGGTCGGTAAAGATTCTGAATCCGGAACGGGTCAAAAATTTCAACTGGGATTTTGGTCGTTTGGTCGAAAAATGCCTGAATTCCTTTTAATAACGCGGTACCACCACAAATTAACATTCGGTCAATTTTGGGTTCACCGAATTCACGTTTGTAATAGTCAAGCGAACGGTTAATCTCAGCCCCGAATCTTTCTAAAGCCGAACGCTGCAAGGTGGCGAGTCGGCGCACCGGCATGCCCGATTCTAATTTTTCCGCACTTTCTTCCGACGGTATACCGTAACGACGCTTTATCACTTCTGCTTCTCTTACATCCAATGACAACTCTCCTTCTTCGGTCGTAATAGAAACCGTCATTGCTTCCGTAATCGCATTTCCCGCGGTGGTAATAGTACGAGCCAAATCCAGTCTTTCGCCTTTCATAAAAACGATATTGGTAAATTCCGAGCCAATATCCAGAACACAGATATTCTCTTCCGGTTTAATTCGGGCGAATTTCCTGACTGAGCCAGCTAAAGCAAAAGGTGCGATTCCGATTGCGTTCGGTTCCAGGCCGGCTTTCCGCATGGTTGAAATATGGTCAGAGACAATATCCTTACGGGCAGCAACAATCATGATATTGTCTTTCACCACTCCGGCTTCTTTAACCGAACCTAAAGTGCGAAAATCAAGAATTGCTTCTTCTAAGGCAAAAGGTGAATACTTATCGAGACGCAGCACGATTGTATCACGTAGTTCGCGTCGGTTCATTTTAGGGAACAGGGCTTGGCGCATACTGACCGAAGGTCCGGAAACAAAGGTTAAAACTTGAGCTGGTTTATAATCTTTAATTAAATCCCTAATGGTTCCGGCAATATCTTGGGTTTCGCCAATTTCTTTTAAACCATAGTCGGTAATTTTTGAACCGTCCATTCTCACAAATTTTACTGAATTTGAACCAATATCAATCGATAGTATTCCTTTGCCTTCGGTTTTGAATAACGTTTTTAGGTTTAACGCCACTCTTACTCCTTTCTATAAGATTGAAGGATTGTAGATTGCAGATTGAAAATTAATTTTACAATCTTAAAATCTTTAAATCTTAAAATCTTCTTCATGGCTGGGTTGTGATAAAATTGATTATTGAACCATCACTGAAGACCAAATTGAATTTCACGCTGTCCATTGCCGTTGTATCACTTGGTCCAATCGAATCTTTGCGAAAATTTAAAAAAGTAAAAGTTTCAAAAGCGGATGGGGCGATGGTTACGGATGGGGCAAACGGTGCTGTGTTACCATTCCCATAGCGGATAAGACTTCCCGAAACATAACCAAAATTTTTCGCAATAATTGACTCACAAAATACATGGTATAAAGGCACGGTATCGCCTATGAGCCTATCAATTGATTGAAATCGGACCGATTGAAGGTTAATTGTTTCACCCGCCACATTAAATACATCAAAATAAATACTTGACAAATCGTTTAGCATAGGATGTGCCGATTTGTCAACATATTGTAATTTCGATTGGAACGACCGGGCAAACCTGAAATCTTGTATGGTGTTTGTTTTTGACGCTACCGAAACCCATTTGATTAGCGACTCGGGCGAAGCGGTTCGTTTTACCACTCGAATTTGATGTCTGCCCATCGGGATGTCGTCCATTTGATAATAACCACTTCGGTTCGGGTGTACTGTAGTATCACTTTCGGGTAAATTCATCACTATATCAATTAGGTTAGAAAAAGAACCGGGCGGGTTATTTTCGTTGTCAGTTATCAATCCGCTAACTCGATTATTTAATAGAAATGATAGACTATCGGTAATTTTATAGGTCATTGGTTGACGACCATTACCACGACTTTGTAGCATCCCGGTTTCATTTGAATACTCGATTGGATTGCCCCAGGCATCAAGTTTATAGCTGGGATTCAATGTATCTTCTAAGAAACCAATCTTAATATAGGGTCCATGCCAATTTGTATCATTTTCCGTATTCCTGATTAGTTCATTTATTGTTAATGGTAACCGTCCCAGATCACCAATGAAACCATAGTCAACTCTTTTACCATCGGCAATTAAATCGGGATTGCCGGATATTGCTTTGGCTAAATCGTAAATTTTCTTCGTCGTATCACTATACATGGTTCGTTCCCGCGTCATATCAATTGCTCGAAGTGCCACACCCGATAAGACTCCGATTATCAATAAAACAAGCAGTAGTTCAATTAATGTAAAACCGCCTGCCTGCGTCCGCCTGTGCCGACAGGCAGACAGGGTTGGTATTTTTAATTTCATTGTCCACCAAATTTTAATGCCGAGAAACGAATTTTAACATCAGTTGCTCCAATCCTCGGGAAAACACATACGTAGGTCTCGGCTGAATCGATTTGGACTGCGCCCGTATCCGGACGATGATAAGCCCAGGCTCTTAGTTTATGAATACCGATCGGATACATAAGAAATGCAAAATCCGGACTCGTGGGTAAGGATTCCTCTACAAACGAATCATTTCGCCCCAGACGTGTATAGTATAAAATAAGTTTTATCCGATCCGAAACTCCCGGGGTAAATCCATAAGCATCCGCTACATCTCCTGATATCTGATTAGCTATTGCATCGGATTTCCGATTAGCTATTATTTTGGTTAACCAATTTTGAGGGGTTGCGGCGGAACTGCCCGCATAGCTTCTAATGTAAATTGGACTGGTATCGGAAAGCGTCATTGGATTGGGGTAGATGTAGGTATCGCCCCAAGCATCCATCATATAGCTCTGCGGACTTTCTTGAAAAGCTGGTTTAATATAAGGTCCATGCCAAGCCGTAAAATTACTAACATTCTCGTTAAGGTCTTTCAGTGTCGGTGGAAACAGACCAATATCTCCAACGTAGCCAAAATCACTTCTTTTACCGCCGGAGACCAAGTCCGGATTACCGGCAATCGCCCAGGATAGTTGTTCCATCTCTTTTATTGTGGAATTGAAACGGGAACGTTGGAGACTAACATCCCAGGTTTTTACGGCGGCGGTGACGAGTAGTCCAATAATCATTAAGACAATTAGTAATTCGATTAGAGTTACGGCTTTACCTCGCCCTTCATAGATAGCCCGCAGAAACGAAGGGCTGGGTTTATTGGTAATCGGCATTTTAGAATAAGACGGTAATATCGTCATTTTCGGTAACCCCTGCTTCACCGAACCATCTGCCATCCGGTCCGGCTGAGGTAATTCCAGTCGCCGTCCCTAAGTTGTCAGTAATTATGCGATAAGGAGTTTCCCAGGCATCATACAGGAAGCCGTGTTCGGTGTCATCTCGGACATAGGGTCCGTGCCAGCCTCGTTTTGAGTAGGGGTCCCATAAGGGAATGGCTTCTCGTCCGGGATAAATAAAGCTGGTGGTATCGGGTCGGGCGGTAACCAGTTCGATTAAGTGTCTTGGCATTCTACCGACATCACCATTGAATCCTAAGTCAGCATATTCACCCCCGGCGACTATCTCTGGATTACCCACTACCGCTAATCGGAGTTGAGTAATTTCTCGGCGGGTTGCACCAATCTTTGCATTCATGGTTATTCGTGAAACAATCGGGGGAATAAAGAAAGCGAGGATTATCCCGATGATGGATATCGTTATTAATAATTCAATTAATGTCCATGCTCTGGTCTGCCTGTGCGTTGCACGCAGACAGGGGTGAATTTTTAACAATGACTGGTATGGTTTCATTGTTGTAACCAGAAAATTATAAGAGCGGTGGGGTTGAAGTCAAGTGCTTTAATCATTGCTTGGCACTGCCTCCCGAGTCGGGTCTTCCCGCCAAGGGTCGGGTCTTTCGACTCGACGAAGGGTCGATTCGACAGGCAGTTAGTTGTGAAGGACAAAGATGATTGCTTCATTGTCGGGCGTGAAGTTACGCAGCGATCGTCCATATCGGTCAAATCCAATTAATCCCCAATTGGCTGGCTCGGCTCGCCCTGGTGGAGAATAAACTCCATAGCGCATTTCCCCCGGTTCGTAGCCATAATCGTCATTTGGTCCACGCTCGGTTGTATTGGTGATGTCTTCAATATTGTCATATTCATCCGGGTTGAAATCATCGGGGTCCATTTCTTTGCCGGTCCAAGGATTGGTTGGTAGCTTGCCCAAAGATACTTCATATTTCCCGCCCGGAAAATAGGATCCGTATCCGTCTTCGTAAAAGTCATCGGCATAATTTCCTTGTTCTAAATGATAAACCTCGATAACAACTTCGACTTGATGCATATTTGACATGAGCGCTGCATTTCGTGCCTTTTCGCGGAAGATTTTGAAATTGGGGAGGGTCATCCCTAATATTATTCCGATTATTGTAATTACCATTAACAACTCAATTAGGGTAAATCCAGCCCTTCTTAAATCTTGCTTCTGGGAAATGAAAGACGGGGTAACCCCTTTATTTTTTAAGTTTAATGAGGCACGCATCCTCATTCTTTCCGTCAGAAATAATCCGAATATGTCAACACTTAGGGATTTCCTCTTTTCTGTTAATTGATGATTTCCAGCTTTTAGTGAATATTTTTTTGATAATTTTGATTTTAGCAAAAGTTTCATTATTACCTTCTCCTTCAAGACCATACCAACGAAATCATTGATTTATGGTCGGTTACTTACATTTTTAACAAATTTTTAATGGATTGTCAAGATATATTTTTGTACGCACTGCGCTAAACGCATAAGGCTTTACGCCAGAAATATTTTGGCGTTTTGCATATAGCGTCAAGCGTTTGGCGTTATTAACATTTAAAGGGTTAGTTAAAACTAACGTTCTATGTGAGTTTTTGTTTGAGCTTGAGGGCTATTTGAGACGGTTCAAAAATGACTTCTATCCCGGCTTTTTGGAAGGCTTGGATTTTTTCTTGGGCGGTGCCTTTGCCACCGGAGATGATGGCGCCGGCATGTCCCATTCTTTTGTCGGCGGGGGCGGTTTGACCGGCAATGAAGCCAAAGACGGGTTTTTTAATCATGCGTTGGACATATTTGGCGGCGGCTTCTTCATCGGTGCCGCCAATTTCTCCGACAATGACAATGGCATGGGTGTTGGGGTCGGAGTTGAAGAGTTTTAGGCAGTCGATGTAGTTGGTACCGATGATTGGGTCACCGCCAATACCAATGACGGTGGATTCGCCATAACCGGCATGGGTGATGTGACTGGCTATTTCATAGGTTAAGGTGCCGGAGCGGGAAACGACGCCAATTTTGCCTTTTTTGAAAGTAGCGCCAGGTAAAATACCGACTTTGCTTTGACCGGGCGAGATAAGCCCGGGGGAATTGGGTCCAATGAGGCGGGTCTTTTTGTCTTTTGAGTAATCGATTAGTTTTATCATGGCTAAGGTTGGCACACCTTCGGTTACGCAGACGATTAAATTTAATTTGGCATCAATGGCTTCGTAAATGGCATCAGCCGCAAAGGGGGCTGGGACGAAGATAATGGAGGTGTTGGCATCAGTGGCTTTTTTTGCCTGTGCGACCGAGTTGAATACCGGAATACCGTGAACCTTTTGATTGGCTTTGCCGGGGGTGACACCGGCGACAACTTTGGTGCCGTAATCGAGCATACTTTTCGCATGAAACGCACCGTCGCGACCGGTAATGCCCTGGATGATGAGTTTGGTTTGTTTATTGATTAGGATACTCATAAATCAAGACTATGAAGTCCCTCTTACACCGGCGAACTGGACGGCTTTTTTGACCGCTTGTGCCATGGTCTTAGCCGGGGTTATTGGGGAGCCTTGTAAAATCTTTTGGGCTTGGGCTTGGTTAGTACCGGTTAGCCTTGCGATAATGGGAACCTTAATTTTCACTTGTTTTAAAGCGGCGAGTAAGCCATTGGCAACATCGTCACAGCGAGTAATGCCGCCAAAGATATTGATTAGAATGGCTTTGACCTTTTTATCGGATAGGATGATATTCATGGCGGTTATCATTTTGTCCGGACTGGAGGAACCGCCGATATCTAAAAAGTTTGCCGGTTCGCCGCCAAACCGTTTGATTAAGTCCATGGTTGCCATTGCCAAGCCGGCACCATTGACCACACAGCCGACATTGCCTTCGAGCTTGACATAGGATAAACCAGCTGCTTTGGCTTTGAGTTCGTTGGGTTCTTCACTGGCGAGGTCTTGCAAGGCTTCGAGTTCGGAATGCCGATATAAACCGTTATCATCAAAGACGATTTTGGCATCGAGCGCCAATAATTTATTGTCTTTGGTTGTGACCAAGGGATTGATTTCAACTAAGCTGCAATCTTTATCAAAGAATATTTTATTGAGTTTTAAAGCGATACCGCTGAATTCATTGGCAATGACGGGAGGGGTGAATAATTGGAATCCGATATTACGGGCTTGAAACGCTAGTAATCCGAGTCGCGGTTCAATTGCTTGTTTAATGATTTTTTTGGGCGTGGTACGCGCCACTTCTTCGATATCAACCCCGCCCGCCGCCGAGGCTAAAAGAACCGGTCTTTGGCTTGCCCGGTCAATGGTAATACCGACATAGTATTCGCTGGTGACCGGAATCGCTTGGGCGACTAAGACTTTTTTAACTAGTATGCCCTTAATCGTCATTTGGAGAATTTTGTTGGCGACATCTACTACATTTTCAATCTTTTCGACTAATTTTATGCCGCCGGCTTTTCCTCGACCGCCGACTTTGACCTGGGCTTTAATCACCACCGGCAGACCGATTTCTCCAGCAATGGTTCGGGCTTGTTCGGGAGTCGAAGCAACTTTCTCGTTGCCGACCGGAATTTTATATTCAGCAAAAATTGCTTTGGCTTGATATTCGTGAATCTTCATGGTATTGATTACGGCGATAAGAGAACGATTACGGTGCTAAAAGAATGATTACCGCGATTCAAATCTTTTGTCGGAGTGATCGTCTTGTTTCTATTGTTCGAATTCAATTACGTTGCAGGTAAGAGTCTTATCCACTCCGTCGATGGCTTGGATTTTTTCTAAGACCAAGCGACCCAGCGTATTGAAATCAGTGCCTTGAACCGTGACGATTAAATCGTAAGGTCCGGTTACCGCACTGATATGGGTAACATTGGTTAGTTTCTGCAATTGGTCATAGACCTTTCTTGCCTTACCTGATTCAATATTTATCAAAACAAAAGCAGTGGCGACCATAAAACCTCCTCAATAAATTAGACCATTAATCTGACTGTCGTCGGCTTTGACGACGATGCAAGTTGTGGTTTTTTCAACCCCTTCCAATTTTTGAATTTTTTCGCTGACAATAACACCAATATAACTAACATCACTGCCCTGGAGAGTTGCCATAATATCCCACGGACCTAAAATCATTTCAACATGGACGACCGCCGGAATGTCTTTTAATTTACTAAAAACTTCACGAGTTTTACCAGGAGTGCAATTAATTAAGACAAATCCAGTTTCCATTTTGCCTCCTTACCAGATACCGGTCTTAAGATATTCATCAACAGAATTGGCAGCAACCCTACCGGCGCCCATTGCCAAAATCACGGTAGCCGCACCGGTAACAATATCGCCACCGGCAAAGACGCCGGTTTTGGTGGTTCGACCGGTTTTTTCATCGGCAATAATATTGCCGTGTTTGGCAACTTGTAGCCCAGGAGTAGTCTTGGGAATTAAGGGATTGGGGCTTTGTCCAATCGCTACTACTACGGTATCAACCGGAATTTTGAATTCGGAACCTTTAACCGGGACCGGTCTTCGGCGACCCGAGGAATCGGGTTCACCTAATTCCATTTTCAAACACTCCATCTCTTTGACCCAGCCGTTCTCGCCGATATATTTAGTGGGCAGGGTGAGGAATTCGAAAATCACCTCTTCTTGTTCGGCATGATGAATCTCTTCAATCCGGGCGGGCATCTCGGTCTTGGAACGGCGATAAATAATCATGGATTTCTTGGCACCCAGTCTTAACGCGGTTCGGGCGGAATCCATTGCGACGTTACCACCGCCAATCACCGCCACATTTTGCCCCCGCACAATCGGCGTATCATATTGAGGAAAAAGATATGCCTTCATCAAGTTGGAGCGAGTCAAGTACTCGTTGGCTGAGTAAATTCCATTAAGGTTTTCGCCGGGAATACCCATGAACCAGGGTAAACCAGCCCCTGTGCCAATGAATACCGCATCGAATTCTTGCAATAGCTCGTCAACCGTCTTGGTCATTCCCACGACAAAACTGGTGATAAGCTTTGCCCCCATTTGGGTGATGAAGTCGACTTCCCGCATCACAATCGCCTTGGGTAAACGAAATTCGGGAATACCATAGATTAAAACACCGCCCGGTTTGTGCAGGGCTTCAAAAATAGTTACCTCGTGCCCCAATTTTAATAAATCACCCGCCACGGTTAAGCCAGCCGGTCCGGCGCCAACGGTTGCTACCTTTTTACCAGTTCGAGGCATTTTTTCCGGTATTTCCATTATCCCTTGTTTTGCTTCCCAGTCGGCAATGAACCTTTCTAATCGACCAATTGCCACTGGTTCCATTTTCTTACTTAAAACGCAGACTTTTTCACATTGGTCTTCCTGCGGGCAAACCCGACCACAGATTGCCGGTAACACATTCTTTTTCTTCATAACCCGTATCGCCCCGACGAAATCACCTTCGGCAATCGGTTGGATAAAACCAGGGATATCAATCTCCACCGGACAACCCCCGATGCAGGCGGGTTTTTTGCAAGTGAGACAGCGCCGGGCTTCGGCTATTGCTTCTTCTTCACTATAACCATAAGGAACCTCGTCGAAATTGTGAATCCTCTGTTTTGGAGGTTGCTCGCGCATTGGTGTTTTATTAGGCGCTGGTTTACCCCGTTTAGAAATTTCCCCGGGCTTTTGAGACTCATTGGATATGTTTGCCTCCTCGCTTCATATTCGATAATTTCTAACGGGGCTTAGGCATGATTACACCCCGGATGGGATTTGGCAAACCGGTCTAATGATTCTTTTTCTTCTTTGAGATAGATTCTTTGCCGGGCGACGAGTAAATCAAAATCAACCTTATGACCATCGAATTCCGGTCCATCGATACAAGCGAATTTAGTCTCGCCTCCAACTTCAACCCGGCAAACGCCACACATACCAGTGGCATCGAGCATGATCGGGTTAAGACTGACTATGGTGGGAATATTATACGGCTGAGTTAATTTTGCTACCGCTTTCATCATCACAACTGGGCCGACCGCAAACACCCGGTCAACTTTAGTCCACGTGTCGATGATTCTTTTCAGTTCATCGGTGACAAATCCTTTACGCGCATAGGTTCCATCATCGGTTGTAATATAAAGTTCATCCGAGACGTTTCGCATCTCCTGTTCCATAATCAAAAGGTTCTTACTCCGGGCGCCGACGATTGAAATCACTTTATTGCCCGCCTGGCGCAAGGCGCGCGCTACCGGATAAATCTCCGGAGTTCCAACCCCGCCGCCGATACAAACCACGGTGCCGAATTTTTCAATCTCCGAAGGTTTTCCCAACGGTCCAATCAGGTCAAGGATTGTATCGCCCGCTTTCAATGTCCCCAAAAGCTTGGTTGACTTCCCAACTTCCTGAAATACAATCTTCAAAATCCCTTTTTCTTGGTTCGCATCCGCAATCGTTAAGGGGATTCGCTCCCCCGCTTCGTAAATTCTTAAGACAACAAATTGCCCGGGCTGAACTTTTTGGGTAATTAAGGAAGCATCCAGTTCCATCAGCTTTATCCCGGGCGCTAATTCTTCAATTTTCAAAATTCTTACCAATTTTTTTCCTTCCACCAGTTAATTGTTTTGACAATACCGGTTGCGAGGTGAGTTTTGGGACGCCAATTTAGTTCTTTTTTCGCCAAGCTATTATCTAAAATACTCTTTACAATTTCTCCTACTCGTGGATTAGTCGTTTTAGGCGGAGCATTAAATTCAAGCTCCTGAGCTATCATCGCATAGAGTTGGCGCGTCGAGGTGCCCTGGGCGGTTCCGATATTAATCGTTTTACCGTCGGCTTTTCGGATTGCCTGGATCGAGGCAGCAACTACATCTTCGACATTTATATAGTCGCGGATTTGATTGCCATTTCCATATAGCGCGGGAGTTCTACCGGAGAGCATTTGGTCAATAAATATCGGTATCGCCCCGGATTCGCCTTTCGGATATTGCCGGGGTCCATAGACATTGCCATAACGCAGTATCGTATATTTCATCCGGCAAAATTCACAATAGATTCGGATGTAATTCTCACAGGTCAGTTTCCCGATTCCATAGGGCGATATTGGATTGGGCGTGGTGATTTCAGGAATTGGCAAACTTTTGGTATTACCATAAACCGCCGCGGTTGAGCTGAATATGAACTTTTGCGCGTTGACTTGACTCGCCGCGGTTAAAGTATTTAGTGTGCCGATTAGATTAATCTCAATATCCTGCCGAATTGATTCTTCCGATACTGACGTATCGGTCAATGACGCTAGATGCCAGACCACATTCGGCTTTTCTTTGGCAAAAATCGACTTGAGTTTCGGATTTACAATATCGACCTGATAAAAATTAACCCGGTCCGGCACATTTTCCAATCGTCCGGTCGATAGATTGTCCACAATTATAACCTCCCACCCCAACCTTAGCAAGGCATCGGCTAAATTGGATCCGATAAATCCCGCCCCACCGGTAATTAGTACCTTCGCCTTGCCTTTTGCTCCGTTACGTTCGGTCGGTTGATATTTCCGCTCTACCTTTGCCCCGCTCAATGCGCCCCTTTGCCGGTTATCACTACGCCGATCGTCTTCGCAAATATCTTTAAGTCAAATAATAAGCTTTGATTTTCCATATATTCCAAATCGCTCGCCAATTTCATCTTTACATCTTCTATACAAGTGTCGTAACAATGATTTACTTGAGCTAAGCCGGTCAACCCGGGTTTAAGCTCAAGTCGTTTAATATAATCGGGAATTTCTTGCCTTAGCGTCACCACGATTTCCGGTCGCTCGGGCCTTGGTCCAACCAAAGTCATTTCTCCCTTTATTACATTTATCAATTGGGGTAGCTCATCCAATCTTGTCTTTCTCAATATCCGCCCAATCGGGGTTACTCTTGGGTCATTCTCCTTTGCCCAGACCGGACCACTTTGGCTCTCGGCGCCATTTACCATCGATCGAAATTTATACATTTGAAAGACTTTCCCCCCCTTACCCACTCGCTTTTGAACGTAAAAAACCGGCATTCGACTCTCAATAAAGATTAATGTACTTATGATTATCCCTAACGGGAAAAGGGTTATTGTTCCTAATAACGAAAGGCTTATATCAGTTGCCCGTTTTAGGGCTGAATACATTTAAAAGCTATTTTATGGGTAAAAAGCGACAAGTCAAGTGCAAAAAATAGACCCAAAATCCCCAATCGGAATTACCCTCATTTAGTTAATCTTTCCTGGCTTTTCTTCTTCTCCGCTACCACCATCTTTTTAGTTAAGCCCAAACCCGTATAATATCAGGTTTATATTTGGTTTTTACCGTTTCGCTACTTTCAATGATGGCTGGCGAGCTAATTAAATCCTTAAAAATAACTCCCTCGCCCCAAACCAGGTTCAGCCAAAACCCCAAAATCATAACTTCAAAATAAAACCAGTATTCTCAATTCAGATGCTACTTTTAATTCAACCAATTAACTTAATCCCCCTACCGTTCATAATTGGCAAATATAGGCGCGGTCTTATAAGTAACTGTATATCAAAATATTATACTGCCCAATAGAAAATTAAAAATCTTGACATTTAAATATTTTAGTATATAATTTATTAAGGTATGAATGGCAGAGAGACATATTTTGTTTTATCCCCAAAATCGTTGAAAATTAGATGTTTTTGTAAAAACTCGCTTTATTTAATAATAAATTTTGGAGGAGGCAGAGAGACCTACAAGGAGGAGCAAGGAACTATAGTTGGGAAATTACCGCTCTTTTAAAATTTGGCAATAAATTAAGTATCAAGGAAAATTTAATCAGTTATTTTCTACCCAAAGCAAGGAGCAAATACCCCGAATTCCCTACTTCCTGCTCCTCAACCGAGGATGACAGGGCACCCTCTCCCTGTCATCCTCATCCTTTTTTAAAGATTTTATCCTTTACAAGCAAAATAACTTTTTTAATATAAGATATGAGTTATCGAAATAAACGAGTCGCCGAAGTAATAAAAGAGGCGATAGCCAAGATATTGCTTCATGACCTGCAAGACCCCAATTTTAGTTTCGTTACTGTGACCCAAGCCAGAATTAGCCCAGACCTCAAGAACGCAACAATCTATCTTTCGATTTTGGGGAACGAAGACGAACAAAATCGAGCGCTCGAACACTTAAATCGAGCCAAAGGACGTATTCGACATTTGTTGGTGAAGCAAGTTACACTTCGTTACTTGCCCGAATTATTTTTTGCTATCGATACTATTCTTATGGAGGAACGGAAAGTTGGTGAAATCTTAAATGAGCTGTACCCTCAGGGTAGACCACAACCAGAAGAATTAGAAAAAGCAGATGATGGGTCTTCGTCTTTGGAAGAGTAATATTTTGCAACCAACCCATCCAATAAATTAGCCAATGGTCAACCCGCAACTTATAAAGTCCAATATCTATACTATCCGGGGTGTATTGAATGTTAATAAGCCCTCCGGAATCAGTTCCTACGATGTGATTCGAGCGATAAAGAAAATTTTTGGCGAAAGCACCTTACAGCAAAAGAAAGGAATATCAATAAAACTCGGACACGCTGGGACATTAGATCCGCTAGCCAATGGTGTTCTATTAATTTTATTTAACGAGGCGACTAAAATTGCGCCCTTTCTTGTCGAGCAGATGAAAGAATATATCGCGGAAATTAGATTAGGCATTAGAACCGACACCGATGATCTTACTGGCAAGGTTCTCGAAGAGAAAAAAATCCCCCCGCTCCATTTAAAACAAGTTCAAGAAGTGCTTTTAAAATTCGAAGGCGAAATTAATCAAATTCCACCAATCTTTTCGGCACTGCACGAGCAAGGCAAGCGCCTTTACGAAATCGCCCGAGCCGGTAAAACCATTGAACAAAAACCAAGAAAAGTTTTCGTCTACGAATTAGAGTTAATGAAGTTTACTCCACCAATTTTGAAAATTAGGGCAGTTGTGTCGAAAGGAACTTATATCCGTGCTCTGGCCAGGGACATCGGAGAGCAATTGGGTTGCGGGGGAACGCTTAATGCTTTAACTCGAACCCGCATTGGTAATTTTCGGATTACGGATGCAGTACAATTAAATGAACTTACCATGGATTTAATCCAAAAGCAAATGTGTTCGATTACAACAGCACTCTCTAATCTGAATTCTGTATATGTCGAGGAAACGGTAATTAATAGACTATTAACTGGTCAACTAATCAAGCTTTCAGAAGTCGGCGAGCATTATCCAAGTACGCATCACCAGGTGAAAGTATTTGATCGTGAAGAAAAAATAATGGTGATTGCTTTGCGGAGCAATGATGGGTTTAAACCAATCCGGTTGATTTATGCGGATATACCGAAAAAGCAATAAAGCGATTTGGGGTTCAGTAATTACGATTGGTGGTTTTGATGGCATTCATCGTGGGCACCAAATAGTCATCGCTAAAACGATAGAAATTGCTCGTGGCTGTAACGCCCTGGCTGGAATTGTATCTTTTGAGCCCTTACCCCAGCGGGTTATTCACCGCGAGTTTTATTACATTCTGACGCCCTTTTCCGAGAAACGGGAAATTTTAGCGGAATTGGGTGTTGATTTTCTATTTTTAATAAAATTTGATAAAAGTATCCGGTTGCTGACCCCGAGCGCATTCATCCAAAATGAAATTTTACATGTTCTTCATCCTTCAACAATTGTCGTTGGTTATGACCATCATTTTGGCAAGGATGGCGAAGGCAATGTCGAAATCTTGAGAAATATGGCTCGAATAAATAATTTTAGACTTATCGTCACTCCGAAATTTCAGTTTGAAGGCGCACCGATTAAAAGCACAAGAATCCGGGAACGTTTACTATTAGGCAATGTGCGAACCGCAAATCGCCTACTGGGGAGAAATTATTCGATTACCGGTATTGTCGCTAAAGGCTTAGGCTTAGGTAAATTACTTGGATTTCCAACCGTGAACCTGAAAATAAACGAGATTGAGAAATTAATTCCGGCCGATGGCGTCTATGCGGTTTTTGTCTGGTATCGAGGTAAGAAATACTTGGGGGCTATGAACATTGGACACCGTCCTACTCTGGGCGGTACCGCCAGAACGATTGAGGCATCGCTGATTAATCTTAATCGAAACTTATACGGCGCCCAATTGAAAATTGAGTTGATTGAACGAATGCGTCCCGAACGAAAATTCCGTGACCTGGCAAGCCTTTCCCGCCAAATTAAAAAAGATGTGGAAAAAGCGAAAGAAATCCTCGCTCGCCTTTAACTCAACCATTGGTGTATTTGCGCCGGGAGTGAATAATCAAAGTTAAAAGTCCTCCGCGAACCATGGTCTGTTCCAAACGTCGAGCATTTTTCCATAATTCCATGACTTCTAACAGGATTGACGTAAATCGAATTATTGGTATAATCTTGCACGATGGGTAATTGTTCCAATAAAATAGCCGAACGCAAAAGGAAAAAACTATTCTATTTTCCTTTTCGTCTTTTATTGTTGCTTATGCTGGTAGCGTTTGTTTTTAATTGCAAGAAAAAACCGTTGACCGAAGAATATTTTCCCCATAAAGACGGTGATAGTTGGAAGTATAAAAATTCGGAAGAAACTGGTTACTTTATCCGGGAATTTTCTGGCACTACAAGCATACGCGATACGACCCGGCAAAATTGGGTTAAAACAAATTTTGATACGGCTGGTCACGCCCTCGACTCGGATACAAACTACATAATGGTAACCGATACGATGGTTAGTTCTTTTGAATATTTAGATGCCGACTGCTATGTTTTTTTAAAATTGCCATTGGAAGTAGATATTACTTGGACCTTTTATATTGACGATGAACCAATTAATGCCCGAGTGGTATCGAAGGAAGAATATACAGTCCAAGCCGGAACTTTTTCCAATGTGTATTTAATAAAGTATGACGACCCCGAGAACGATGAGACGCGCTGGATTTACTATGCCCCCAACGTCGGGATTATAAAAGATGCCCTGTATGATTCCGATGGTGAATTGGTATCGGAAGATGAACTTATCCAATATCCGGTTGAGGACTAAAAAAGACCGCTTTTATGTAGATAAGTTAATGCCGAGATGCCCTGAATGTAGTGAGCCAGTTCAAAAAGGGCAGACTCACTGTTTTGCTTGCGACAGCGATTTTGTTCTCCCCCCCGCCAAAAGTCATTTTTTAAAAGGCAATACCGTGTTTGTTGCGGCAGTCGCTGGTGGTTGTATAATCGCCGTTGCGCTTGCTGTATTTATTACTCAACCAAAAGTAAAAGCGCCGCCCAGTGCTTCTGAACCCATTGAATCCACCAATCCATTGAGCCGGACTTCAACTCCCATAAAACCTAAAGAAGCGCCCCGGGTAAATGATGTTGCAACTTTAAGTCAACAACTGGCAGAATTGGAGAGCAAAGTAGCTAATATTGAAAAACGGTCGCTGACCGAAGAATTTACCAAAGATGAGAAAGACGCTTTACGCTTTACCCAAAACTTAATATTAGAAATGAAGTCATCACTGCAATCGATAAAAAATACTAAGAAGACTGAAGACCAAAGACGTTTAATCCGACAGTTTCGAGTTAAACAAAACGAAGTTGAATCATTTCTGGTTATACTGAAAAAGCGATTTTGACAATGAGTCAAAAATTAAAAATTTTTATTCCATAGCACCTTAATTTTCTCCGAAGAAAGAAAGTTTAGATGTTTCCAATTATTTTAAAACTCGGTTTTTTGAATATTTACTCTTACGGCTTGATGCTTTTCATCTCTTTTGTGGTTGGTATTAAAATCGTTGAGCACCGGGCAAAGAAATTCGGCGTGGACCCGAAAAAGATTACCGATTTGGCTTTGGTAGTTTTGATTGCCGTAGTCGTGGGGTCGAGATTACTTTATGTAATTTTTCACTGGGGCGAATTCAAAGACGATTTAATCGGCATCATTGCGTTTTGGCGAGGCGGGTTAGCCGGATTGATGTTTTACGGTGGCTTGGTAGGAGCAATCCTTGCCGGGATTCTTTACGCAAAAAGTCAGAAGATGCCTTTACTTAAAATGCTCGATGCGGTAGCACCGGCGATCGTATTGGGCGAATTCTTCACCCGGATTGGCTGCTTTCTTAATGGTTGCTGTTTCGGCAAACCGACCGGTTTGGCGTGTGGTATCGTTTTTCCTCCTAATAGCCCGGCTGGTTATACTTTTCCCAATACCAAAATTCATCCCACTCAACTTTATTCTTCTTTAGCCGGATTGTCTTTATTCTTTTTTGCTTTATGGCTGGAAAAACGTAAACTAAAGGAAGGCTTGCTTTTCTTCATCATCATGGCGCTTTATTCCTTTTATCGTTTGATGATTGATTTTGTTCGTTATTACGAAGACACCGGTAACTTTTGGATTAACCAGGCAATTTCGATTGGATTCATTGGAGTATCGGTCTTAATGATATTTTATGTAAATCGTAGAAAAGTTCGTGTGGCTAAAAAATAGGCTGGCTTATTTCTTTAAAGCTTTAAACGATTTTCTCTTTCCACCGGTATGTTTGGGTTGTAATAAAGAAATTGATGCTGGACTAGTCTGCTCCCAGTGCTCTAAGCAAATTAATACTTCCACCCTGGGCGTTTGTGCCCGATGCGGGTACCCTTTAGGCTATAAGCAAAATTGTAAGCATTGCCCAACCGGTCCAGTTTTACCCAGAACCCGAGCCTTAGGAGGCTACAACGAACCATTTCTCCCTTTGATTCACGCTTTAAAATACCAGGGCAAAAAATCTTTGGCAAAAATCTTTGGTAAAGGATTAACCGGGCTATTAAATTCCGACCCAATTTTAAAACAAGCCGATGCAATTATTCCTATTCCATTACATCCGGCACGACAGCGGGAACGCGGCTATAATCAAACCGAGCTTTTAGGGTTGGAATTATCAAGACAAACCGGTATTCCAATTATTAATGCGCTTAGGAGAAAGAAAAATACGAAATCGCAGACAACATTAGACCCTGCGAAACGGCAAGAAAATATGCGAGGTGCTTTTGTCGTAAAAAATACACCATTGGTTCTTAATAAAAAGGTGATTTTAATTGACGATGTAATGACCTCGGGTGCAACAATAAGTTCCGCTGCTCAGACTTTATTAAATGCTGGGGTTTATGAAGTATATGGATTAATCATTGCCCGAGCATGAGTCCTTCAATACGATAATATTTAACCACAAAGGACGCAGAGAGCACAAAGAAGAAGAAATGAAATCCAAGAATTAGTTATCAAATTCAACTTTCTAAACCCGAAATCATAAATTTCCAAACGTTTGGAATTTGGATTATTAGAATTTAGATATTGTTTCGGATTTCGGAATTTGAGTGTACTGCCAGTACACTCAAAATTGACCCAAAATTTCTCCCATCTATTTGATTTTTAATATTTTATATTAAATTTGCCTTAGGATGGGGGTATCACCTAGGGGGTGACCCCCTAGGTGATACCCCCATCCAAGCAGAAATTACGGTAAGCGTTTAACGATGCGCGACTTAGAAGAAATTTCGGGTTGACCTAAAGGTTAGTTATAACTAACCTTATAAGAGGTATTTTTATGTTTGTTTTCACTAAAGAAATGGCGGACCTTTTGAGAAAATTCGTCAAAGAACTGGTCGGTCTCAGAAAGAAGCGGCGAAAAGTCGCGAAATTTTACCTGCCTTTACACCCGAATTGGGCGGCTACCAGCCCGGCTAAAAATTAAACAATTACTTAATTTTTAGTGCTGGCTAACTTTAAAAAGCGATAAAATTGAACAAAAAGCCCTTTTGGTATATTCTGTAGCCAATCATCTTTTATTGCAATACGACTTTTCATGCCCTTTAATAGTAAACTGTAGCGGTGCGATTCACCGCACTTCTTTTATAGTCGCATAAATGCGACCGCTACACTCGATTAGACTATATCATTAATGCATCAATTTCTTCATTGCGACCGACCGGGGTTGCGGTTAAACTATTATCTATCTTTTTCAAAAGTCCACAAAGAACCTTGCCCGGACCGACTTCGTAGAATTTATTGAAACCGAGATTCTTAGCAGTCTGGATAGTTTTAGTCCAGAGCACCGGACTAATCAACTGATTCTCTAAAGATTTTCTAATCTCGGATGCGGTCGTAACCGGCTCACCTGAAACATTGGGTATTATCGGAAATTTTGGCTCTTTGATGGTAAAGCCGGCGAGAAATTGCTTAAATTCTTGGGCTGAATTGTTAAGCAAAGGCGAATGGAAAGCACCGCTGACCGGTAACATTACTGCTTTCAAAGCGCCTTTGGTTTTTGCTAATTCGGCGGCTTTTTTCACCGCTTCGATTTCACCGGAAATGGCAACCTGCCCCGGCGCATTGAAATTCGCCGCAACCACCGTGCCCGTAACTTCTTTGCACAAATTCACAACTACATCATCGGCTAAGCCAAGAATTGCCGCCATGGTTCCGGGGTTTTTCTGCCCTTCATTGAACATCAATTCGCCCCGTTTTTTAACAATCTTTAAAACGGATTCAAAATCTAATGATTCTGCCGCATAAAGGGCGGAATATTCGCCCAGGCTATGACCAGCTGCAATCGATGGCATCATACCCCTTTTCTTTAATAGCTCAAATACGGCTAAAGAATTGACCAAAATTGCCGGTTGGGTAATATAAGTTTTCCGCAACTCTTCTTCCGGTCCTTCAAATGATAGTTTTTTTATCGCCATGCCAAGAATTTTTTCAGCTCGGTCGTAGATATTTTTTGCTTCGGGAAAACGGTCATAAAGGTCTTTTCCCATTCCAACCAATTGGGAGCCCTGACCCGGAAAGATAAATGCAATTTTTTCTGCCATAAAATTCTACTCCTTCTACTTTATTAACCACAGATTAACACAGATAAACACCGTCAGATTCGTCTCCTGTTATTCATTGAACGGTACCCGTTACATGAATCGTTTAGCGTTTATCGGTTACGAAGCTCGTTTCGTCAAGCGTCGGACGTTTGACGTAACCGAATACCGATACGGGTTTCGTTACCGTATTACGATTTATGATTCCTGTGCCCATCTGTGATTGCAGCTATTTGACGATAAAGTCATTGGTCCAGATTGGTAAATCTGGTTTCGGCTCTATTTTCTGCCAATCTTCATCGGTCATTCTTTCGCTAATTGGCTTGGTGAATTCATAATAAGAAAATACTCCCCCGATTGCCAAATAATATTTTTGCTGATATGGTATCACCGCATAGATTAAGAACGGGCTACCCACTCCTTCTTCTAAAACCTGCATATTGTTCGGGTCGGTATGAACATCAGCCACCACCGCCATTTTCTGGTCGGTTTCAGAACTGTATTTTTCAAATTGTGACGGAAATGTCGTCATCCCGTCCAAAGCTTCACCGATATTACGAATTAACTGCAAATCGGCTTCAGCTAAATCGACTCCCCTTACCTCCTTACCAGCAATTTCTTCTAACTTTTGCGCCAGCGATTTTAGATTGCCCAATCGGTTGCCAACTTCTTCATTTAAAATACCAAACCGTTTGAGAACATTCGTTAAATCTGACAGCAGACTGGCGATTTGTTCAAAGACTTTGGGATAAGGCTCAACATACCCGGGCTGTTTTTCGGGTGGTTGGAATGCAGTTAGCGCCACGGCATAGCTCTGCTTGGCATAAAGGATTGTGTCGTGTCTAAGCTGGGTCCATGAACCGCAAGCGGTCATTAAAGTCTTGTCGGCATAGGCGGGTGAAAATAGAAAATCGGGCAGGTTGGGTGATTTGGCTAAAGGGTCTAACAGCAGTTTCAGGGCATATAACCAGGCAAAATAAATGGACTGATTCCATTCGGTCGTTGCCAGTTCTTTGAACTCGGTCTTTAATTTCAAGAGCTGGGTTTCATAATTAAAGTAGAGGTTCTCCTTATAAACGGTTTTCAAAATTTCCAATGCCCGACTCGAACCAAACGCTGCCATCACATCTAACCCTTTAGGTAAATTACGCGGCTTTTGAAAAGTGCCGACTTTATCATAAACCAGTTGCTGAAAGATATAAGAATCTGGAATATAACGCTGTCCGAATAATCGGTAACTCTTGGTTGCCGCAAGCACCGATGTGGTATCTAATTTAAGATAATAAGTACTAAGAATTTTAGGGGCGGATAGTTTAAGTGCTTCGGCAATAAATTTATCAATGTTCTCATCCCGCTCGATTTTTTTGTCGATATCTTTATTCGGATAGAGTTTAGTAATTAATTTAATATAATCGTAATAATTTAGATCATCGGTCTTGCCGATTAAATAGCTTATTGGATTATAAATCTGTTCCCAAATTTTAAGCGCCGGTTCGCTTCCCGCCTGTGCGTTTTTTATTGCCTCAACTAAGAGAATCGCCTGCCGGGTTAAGTCTCGACCCAAGTCAATATCCGATTTTTTGTTGCCGGGTTTTAGATAAAAACTGATTCTGCCATACCACATCATCGCCTTAAAATATCTTTTGAACTTTTCGTTGCGGGTGTAATGACCACGTGGAACATACTGGCTATAATCTTCTTTATAGCCAAAAATCTCGAATTGCTCTATCCCCTGATGTTCTTGGATTAGTTTCAGTTCCGCTTTAACCGATTTTTCGAAGCTGGCGGGGGGTTTGAATTTGTCATCTAACAAGGCAGCGGCTACGGATAAATAAGCGATATTTTTCTTAAGCGCGGCTTTTACATTTACTAATTTGGTCGCTTTCAGCTTTGCCAGTTCATAATTCAATAGCGCTTGAGTTAAATTTTCCAGTGACGGGTAAAAATATTCCAATTCGGTTACCCGCAAGGAATAATCAAATAGGATGTGAAAAGTATGCAGAATCGCATCGGTAGTGACATAGATTGGCAGATTCTGTTTCGCGGCGTATTGGTATACCTGATAGATTTGGTCAAATTGGGACGGGGTGACAAAGAATCCGTTCTTTGCCAAAAGCGCTCTTTGGTTGGCGTTTAAGGGCTGAATAACTTGAGAATTTGCTACTTGATTTTTATTGGCTTGGCCATTAGTGATAGCGGTTAATATAATGTTAAAAACTAAAAAGCAAAATTTTGAATAAAATTTAAGCCGCATACTCGATTTTACTCTACTCTTAGTAATTGTCAACCCAACGTTATACGTAGAGAATACCGTGTTAATAAAAAAGAGTCTCCCCGTTTCGAGGAGACTCTTTAGTAAAAGTCTTTGCTTAGTTTTTGGAACGCAATTTCTTCGGTGTTAAATTGAAGTCAATTCCCGAAATGCTGTTTCCGCCCGAAATAACTACCGGCGTTGGATACGTTGCGCATTCGTAGCCTTCCTTACCGGCTTTAACCGTGTAACTGCCATCAGCTAATCCGCTAATTGTGTAGGTCCCGTCGTTCCCGGTCATGGCATAGTTACGACAACAACCGGCGGTTACTTTTACGTCGGCTATTGGGTTCCCGGTTGCTTTATCATATACCGTTCCTGAAATTGAACCGTTACCGCCACCACCACCGCCCATTGGGGCTAAGGCGATATTAATACCAGTTACATTTTGACCGGCATCAACATGGACAGGAGTTGGATAGGCTTTAGCCACATATTCATGGCATTTCATTGCTCTAACCGTATAGTCACCAGGTGGAACATTGGCAATAGTGTATGATCCGTCATTATTGGTTGTAGCTTGAAGACGACAGCCTCCCGCCATAACCTGGGCGCCCGATATTGGCAATCCGGTTACCGAGTCGGTTATGATACCCGATATTGAACCATTGGATAATTTAACCAGAGATGTTTTTCCGCTTGCCGCGGTTAGCGTTGCCGCACAGGCAACGAGAATTAAAATTGTGAAGAGTTTCTTCACGCAACCTCCTTTGTTTTCAACATTAGACTATAATTATAAGTTTTTAAATGACCCTGTCAATCAAATTTCATTAATCCGCAGCTATGCGCAAGTATCTTAGAAATTTCACTTCGATATTGAGCTTGCGTCTCTACGCTTCATAGGCATCGGTGCAGGATTGACCCATTTTGCGATTTATGGTAAAATATATAATTGCAGAAAATGGAGGAGAAAATATGAAGAACTTTTTTATTATAACCATCATTTTCCTTGGCGTACTCTTTTCTTACAGTATCGCCGAACAACAGATGATTGTGCGAGTTTATGTACATAACTATCAAGAATTAAGTCATAATATCCCTTTCAAAGGAACCGATATTGAGATTGCAGGCGGTAAACCCGGTAGCTGGTATGACCTGATTGTTACGCCGGCTGATTATTCTTTAATTTCGGGGTCGGGGTTAAAATCAGAAATCGTGGTCGAAGATTTAGCTAAACAGAAAGAACAGGCTTTAGTTGACGGTCAATACCACAGCTACGATGAAATCAATACGATTTTACGTAATATGGTTTCAAACTATCCGAATATCTGTAAGCTGGAAAGTCTTGGTCTTACTTATGAAAATCGTCAGATTTATGGGGTGAAGATTTCGGACAACCCGGAGATTGATGACCCGTCTGAACCGGATATTCTCTTCATTGGTTGTCATCATGCCCGGGAATGGGCAACGATTGAGGTCGCCCGCAATATTGCCGATAGTTTAACCCGCGTTTATGCTTCAGTCCCGGCGATACAAAATTTGGTTGATAATCACGAAATCTGGATTTTCCCAATTATTAACGTTGACGGTTTTGTTTATGATTATCCGGCACAGCGTAGTTGGCGTAAGGATCGTCAGCCGTTCGGTGGGTCCACTGGCACCGACCCTAACCGTAACTACAATGGCTGCTGTAACGGTGATGCGATGGGAGATTGGGGTGCTCTATCAAACGGTTCAAGCACATCCCATAATCCATCCAACGATGTTTTTATGGGACCTTTTGGTGCTTCGGCTTATGAAATTAGAAATTTATCCAATTTCTTTAAGAACCACTTGTTCAATTCGATTATTTCGTTTCATTCCTACTCGGAATTAGTCCTTTGGCCCTGGGGTTATACGACCAATACCCCGCCGGATAATACAATACTGGTTAGGGTTGGTCAGCGAATGGCTTCATTAATGCAAGCATTGGGCGGTGGCAATTATACTCCACAACAGTCAATTGAGCTCTACCCCACGGCGGGTGGTTCGGATGACTGGATGTATAGCTATAGCCATTGGGTCTTGGGCAATCCCTGCATTTCATATACGATTGAGCTCGGTACCCAATTTTATCAGCCAACCAGTCAGCTTGATAACATTCAATTTCAGGCATTCAAAGCGGCTTTTTGTATTGCTAATTTTTCCGACAGCGTTCGGATTCTAATGAAAAGTGTCGTGCCGCCACCGAAAATTGCGCCAATGGATTCGAGCAATACCGGTAATTATACGGTTTCTTGGTCACCTGCCCGACCCGAAGGCAACCAGCCCGAAATGTGGGAACTTCAAGAACTTTCGGATTATTCAGCAATTGAGGAAAATTTAGAAGGTATAACTAACCGATGGACTTTGGGCGGTTTCGCTTTAAGCACTACTCAATCCCATTCTTCGAGCCATAGCTTCTTTTCTGGTTCAGCCAATAATATTTCTAATTATGCTCGCACCACCTATCCTTACCTTGCTCAGCCCGGTGATTCCTTAACCTTCTGGTGCTGGTATAATCTCGAGAACAACTATGATGTAGCCGTGGCTGAGGTTTCAACTGATTTAAAAGAATGGATTCAACTTGATAATCGTTATACCGGCAATTCTAGTGGTTGGCTTAGAAAGGCCTACTCCTTAGAAAACTGGGCAGGCAAATCAATCTATCTAAGATTCCGTTGCATGACGGATGATGGTGTATTGCGTGACGGTTTCTATGTTGATGATATTTATCCGGTTCCCTATTTTAACCAGTCTCGAATTGTTGCTTCTTCAATAACTGATACCTTCTATAACATAGCCGGGCAACAAGTTGGTCAGTATTATTATCGCGTGAAGGGCTATAATACCACGTGGAACTGGGGTGATTATAGCACGTTGGAAGATATCTTTGTCACCGGAACCGGCATTTCCGAAGGTTGCTGCCCAATTGAGCAAGAATCTAAGCTGCTTACTTTTGCTGGTTTAAGACCAAACCCGTTCACGAATCAAACTGCAATTACTTTTATTGCGCCGAGTAAGGGCAAGGTATCGATTCAAATCTACGATGCGCTGGGTAAAAACGTGAGGAATTTTGCAATCAATGGAAAGGTTAATTCGGTTACCTGGGATGGAAGAGATGCACTCGGCAAATTCGTTTCGTCCGGAGTATATTGGTTTAAGTTATCTTCGGATGGCGCCAGTAAAATAAAACGAGGTATTCTGCTTCGTAAGTAATAACAACTGCCTGACTGCTTGTCGAATCGACCCTCGACGAGACCCGTTCTCGGGAAGCAGTGCTATGATGTGCCTCAGGCACTCAAGCTTGGGCATTTAGTTTCTAATATAGTGAAACTTTGTTTTAATATTACGATTTGGTTCGGTACTTAGAAAATAAATACCGGAACTTAAACGTTTCGGTGTCCAGGTGAATAGTTTGGTTCCGGGGGCAATAGAAATTTGGGTGACCATCCGACCGGAAATATTATAGATTCGGATGAGTCCTTGTTCTGATTCCTGATTCAAAATAAATTTAATTGATGCGTGGGCTGGATTCGGTGATATAACTATGCCCGGTGAATCAATCGGAAACGTATCTTCCTGATTTCGATTAAATTGCTGATAGACTTCAACCACCCTTTGCGCTAAGCTATCCTCAAAACGCAAAATTTCTGAAGCGGGGGGCGTTTCAATTTGCCACCGATTAAGATTTGCTTGAGTTATATTGAAAATTTCCGATTCGAGCGGTAGTAATTTTTCATAAATCGGAGCCAATAGGAAAGTATTTAATCCAAAATCACTTCCGACATAGACATAATCACGCATTAATTTTGCCCAATCACAGATTTTGGGTAGACCAGGCCCGTTCATTGGTTCCGGAACTGCTCCGGCAGCAAAGAATAGAGGTAAAGCAATGCCGGCACATGGTTCACCCAGAATTGTCCACATTCGGGGAAAATTGTTGGTTTCGTTTAAACCCTTGCCAACAATTACTACGCAAGCCCGGGTTCGATAGCGATTGATCGAAGCGGTGGTCGGCAAAAAACCATAAGGGTATGAACCTAACGTGTCTCTAAACGGTAAGGGATAGGGATCAAACCCAGGGCTACCTAAATCTCTCGCTATTTTATCAATAATATACGGTGCATCCAAAATTCCTTGCTGATAACCGGCTTGGGCAAGTTCCAGACCACGGAGATATCTTGCAAGACCACTCTGATGGGTTGAATCACCGCTCATTGAATAATTGGCTCGCAGCATAAAACCTAAAGATTCTTTGGATGCATCAAATCGTTCATATTGATAGCCGCCGGCTTCAAATATGGTTGCTTCACCGGTTGAATCAAGTACCCCGAAATTAGATGGTGTTCTTCGCCCAGTTTTGTTAGTCGAGTCTAAAAAATGCCGGAATTCTTCGATTGAGACGTAGTTCTGTAACGCATATTTCATGACTTCGCCGTCATCTAGTCCGTTACTCGCACCAGGTCCAATATTGCCCGAATTGGAATTAATAATAGCGAATCCTTTTTCGTTGATTCCAGCCCAAACTCGGCTACTATCACCGGCATAGACTAATCCCAGATAACGGTAACGTCCATCGGTAAAAAAATAAACCGCCTGGTCGGGGTTTGAAATATCACGGTTTTTCCAAAGTATTGGTTTATGATTTTGGGTCGCACCAAAGGAAAAAGCGCCGATGGTGCAAGCAGATGAAATAGAACCAAATTGACCAAGCAAGCAGATGATAAAATATATAACGCTGGGGTTTCTTAGTTTTGGTTTTGCTCGATTTCGGCTAATAGCGCCGAAACCAAGTCTTTTTCGGCACATTTTTTAACTACTTTACCTCTTTTAAAGATTATACCCGATTTTTTACCGGCGGCAATGCCAAAATCAGCACTTTTCGCCTCACCTGGACCGTTTACAACGCAGCCCATCACCGCCACTTTAATTGGCTTCTTATATTTTGCCAAGGCTGCTTTCACACCTTCGGCTAGCCCGATTAAATCAATATCGCATCGACCACAAGTTGGGCACGAAATTATAATTGGGCCATGCTCACGTAAACCAAGACTTTGTAATATTTCATAAGCGGCGACAACTTCTAAAACCGGGTCGCCGGTCAAAGAAATACGAATAGTATCAGCGATTCCTTTTGATAATAGAATTGCTAATGCTACCGAAGAACGAATTGCGCCTTCGAACGGTAAGCCGGCTTCAGTTAACCCTATATGGAGTGGAAAGGAATAACGATGTGCAAGCATTTCATAAACTTCAACCGTAGTTAATACATCAACTGTTTTTGCGGATAAAACAAGTTTGTCGAAATCTTCATCTTCAAAAATCTTAATCGACTTTTCTAAACTCTTGGCTAATGCTTTGGCTGAAGGAAAATGATATTTATTCAGAATCTCTTTCTCTAATGAACCGGCGTTGACCCCAATCCGAATTGGAATTTCATAATCCTTTGCTGCTTTAATAATCTCTTTTATTTTCCAATCGGCGCCAATATTGCCGGGATTGATTCTTATTTTATCGGCACCGGCTTTTATACTTGCTATGGCTAACCGGTAATCAAAATGGATGTCGGCAATTAAAGGAATTTTAATCCTTCGCTTGATTTCTCGCAAAGCTTGGGCGGCAATTTGATTGGGAACCGCCACTCGAACAATTTCACAATTGGATCTTTCCAGCCGATGGATTTGCTTTACGGTTGCCGAAATATTTTCGGTTTTAGTCTTGGTCATAGACTGAACTATGATCGGTGCTTTACCACCAATTTGAATCTTACCAACCAAGACGGGCTTAGTCGGGTAGCGGTTAATTTTCAATTGACAATTCGAATACCTTGAGATTGCTTCGCCTTCGGCTCGCCCCGCCCTACGTTTCTGCGGGCAATCCATGTAGGGCTGGGCTCGCAATGACATTTCTGGTGACAATCTTGTGTTCAGCTCCCTTCGGTCGCTGGACTCTCCGAGATTTATCTGTGTTCACCTGTGTTCACCTGTGGTTTTCTCTCCGAGTAGTATCTCGTGGTTGAAATTCTTTTTTTTATTATTCTTTAACCCGTTGGATGGTTGCGCCGAGTTTAGCTAATTTACCGGCTAAATTTTCGTAGCCGCGGTCAAGGTGATAAATTCTTGAGACTTCGGTCTCGCCTTCGGCGGCTAAGCCGGCTAAGACTAAAGCGGCGGATGCTCGTAAATCGGAAGCCATTACTTGGGCGCCAGAGAGTTTTTCGACTCCTTCGATAACGGCGCTGTTGCCTTTGATGCTGATTTTGGCGCCCATCCGGTTCAATTCAAGAGCATGGAGGAACCGTGCTTCAAAAATATTTTCCGTGACAACGCTAATGCCGCGGCTCAAAGTAAGCAATGCCATAAATTGCGCCTGAAGGTCGGTGGGAAATCCGGGATAGGGAGCGGTGACGATTTCGGTTGGATTGGGTCTTTGTTTTAACCCGATGCGCAAGGAATTGACTTGGGCGTTCACCCCGCCCTTCGTTTCTGCAGGCAATCCATGAAGGGCGGGGCTAACCGTACAACCCATGGTTACGAGTATTTCAGTAACTGCGGTCATATGGTCTGGACGGAGGTCGGTTATTTCAACTTCACCGCCAGTGATTGCGGCTGCTATCGCTAATGTACCGGCTTCGATTCGGTCAGGAATTGGTTCGTATTCACAACCGGCTAATTCTTTTACCCCATTAATTTGGATTACCGGGGTGCCGGCACCATCAATTTTTGCACCCATTGCATTTAGAAAATTAGCCAAATCAACAATTTCTGGTTCACAGGCTGCACCGGAAATAACCGTTTTCCCTTTTGACTTGGTTGCTGCCATCATCATATTGGCAGTAGCGCCGACGCTGGGACCTTTGATTCCGGCAAGCGTCATTTCAGCCCCGGATAATTTTTTGGCACTGGCAACAATGTAACCGTGTTCAATATTAATTTGAGCGCCGAGGTGTTCCATCCCTTTTAAATGCAAATCGACCGGGCGCGGACCAATCGCACAGCCACCCGGTAACGCTACCTTAGCTAGTCCAAAGCGTGCCAATAAAGGACCTAAAACATAATAGGAGGCACGCATCTGGCTAACGATTTCGTACGGGGCTTCGATGTTCATATTGTCACCAGCTTTAATCATAATTGCCTTATCAATAAATTCGACCTTTGCCCCGAGTGCTTCTAATAGATTTGCCATTGTTTTAATATCCGAAAGGTCCGGGATATTTTTGATACGGCACTTTTCTTCGGTAAGCAAGCAGGCAGCCATAATCGGCAACGTAGCATTTTTGGCGCCGGAGACACTGACTGAACCGGAAAGGCGTTTTTTGCCGCTGATGACAAGCTTATCCATTGGTTCTATTCTGATAATAACCAAGAATAAGTCAAGATTTTAGTTTAGCTACCCAAGGCAGTGCCAATCCGCCTAAGGTGGATTCAAGCACTTTTACTATGTTACGACGAGCTAAAATGTCTCCCTCTTATGATAAATTTTCCGCCTTGAACGTCAATCATTTCATCCCATTATTCAGTTATCCGCCAGGCGAAAATATATCTTGACAAGTTTTGAGGAAATGTTAATATTTGATGTATCTATGAAGGGTTTGTTTTACTTATTCCAATTTTACAACTTAATAAAAATGAGAATTTGCGTGAAGGGATGGGACGCGAATTCTCTTGTATTTTTATTTAACTCCATCCCAAAAAAATCAGTATTAAATCGTGCGAAAAGGAGGTTTAAATGTCGACTCGACTTCAAAAAAGGACTTTACTAGTTATAATCCTTTTCCTTCTCATTAGCATTGGTTCAATCTTTGCCGAAAGCGTCCGGTACTTGATTATAACCCGCAATATCTTCAATGAAGCGATTCAGCCATTGGCCGAATGGAAGAATAAGAAGGGGCTAAAAACCAAAGTCATCAGTTTCGAAAACATGCCGGACACAAACATTGTTAAAGACTCGATTTTATTTTACAATCCGGAATATGTCCTGCTTGTTGGGCATACATCACTGATACCAAGTTTCGTGTGGCCAGTAGTCACAGTACCAACAGACAATTATTACGCTGACCTAAACGATGATACGCTTACTGACATTTATGTCGGGAGATTTCCAGCGAGAAATCTCCAGGAGTGCTTAACAATGGTTAACAGAACTTTGCTATATGAAAGAACACCGTATATGCTTGACACGACCTGGTACCATAAGGGGACAACAATAGCAAACGGTTTTGATACATATTATAGTACATGGCTGAACTATTACAGGCAGAACTGTATGTACGCTCGAGAGTTAATGCTAAACAGCGGTTATTCGCATGTTGATACTTTCTTTAATCCTCCACCAGGATACAACCCTTATAATGCGGACTCGATATTACAAGCGGTTCATGATGGACGAACTTATCTACTATATCGAGGCGAGGCGAGTGTCTCTTGGGATTTTCCTTTTGGTGTAAATCCTGAGTTAACTGATAACTACCCCAAATACCCTTTTATAGTTTCAGGAAGTTGTTTTACGATAGCGTTATACGGAAGCGCCAACTACTCTGGAGAAAAATGGCTACAGAGTGGGAGTGAAACACCGACGACCCCTAATGGTGCAGTTGCTTATTTTGGCACAACAAGCGCAGAAACTTACTTTATATCACAATATCGGGGTGCTGTAGTCTGTGGACTTTTTAAAGCTCTCTTTGAAGAGGAGAGTCTCACAACCGGAAGCATTGCTAAAAGAGGCAAGGATAGTCTATACTCCGCCTATGGCTTAGGTGATGAATTTGAGCGATATATCGAATGGAATCTCCTCGGTGACCCTGAGCTTAATCTCTGGACAGCTGTGCCCCAAACTATGGTTGTAACTCACGACCCAATTATTCATGGTTCACAAGACTTTTGCGTGACGGTAAAAGACCAATATGATAACCCTATTTCTAATGCTTTGGTCTGTGTGATGATGCCCAATGAACCGACTTTTTACTATTATGGCTATACGGATAACTCTGGCTCTGTAACCTTTGCCGTAACGCCAATAATCTCAGACAGCGTATGGGTTACTGTGACAGCACGAAATTACCACCCCTATGAGGGAACTTGCTTCGCTATCCTAGACTTCTTATCCGATTCTCCAGAAGCAACGGGATTTAATCAGAATCGGCATCTGGTGAGAAAACCGAGTACCAATAGCCTGCACCTGGTCTTTCATTCCCACAATAGAATATTTTATTCTTACTCCGTAGATGGTAATTGGCAGCCAGTGGAACTTATTGACATTGGCAAATTTCCTTGTATTTCTTTAGACCTGGAAGGAAAACCTTGGATAGCTTATCTGAGTCCTGACAACAAGTCGTTAAACTGTGCGATGAGAAGAGATGATGGTACTTGGAAAAAGATGTTTATTTTTGGGATTGATGCTTGTGGCGAATATGCGCCTGAGTTTATTGGTCAACCTTCGATGGTACATAATATTTATTTTGCAGAACCGCCGATGGCATATCTGGTATGTTCTTTTAACTCTTCAGCCAATATGACCAGCTTTATCCAATTCTTACCTTTTGACACCATCACGGTTGTCTATCCACCGCCCTTGGATTTAGGTCCGCCTGAAGACAGTCTTTGTAATCCCTGTATTAGCATAACGCCGGGTGACATATTGCATGCGGTATGGCAGAGGAAGCGAGAAAACACCTGGTCAATATACTATAAGACAACACTTGAAAAAGTAACACCTTCAAGAATTTATGAGACACAAGGAAATCTTGATTGGTCAGAGTTAGTTCCAGTTTCAACACCTATCAACCCAATAACCGAGCCTGCGTCTAACCCTTCGACCGAGACTTACGGCGAGTATGTCTATGCGGCTTGGCGTGGACCTAATGAGAATGGCACATTTCCAGGCGATGTATGGCGAAGGGCAAGACGACTTGACGACCCTCCTGGTGTTTGGAGGGACCCTCAAAATAAGAGCGAAACCCCGGATAATGAGTCCAATTATCCGGTGATGAGCACGGATTTTGTCACGGTCTGGCAGGAACAAATCAATGATACTAACTGGGACATCTGGGCAAGGTTTGGACAGGCAGCTTCTTCTCAACCTATTTTTGAGACTCCAAAATCTTCCCAATTCCCGCATATTGCTGGTTATTGGGCCCCAACATCGGTGTTCATCTGCAACACAATCTGGACCGAACAAATCGATACCAACATTTATGAAGTCAGATTCGGACAGTACCAATATCCTCCCGCTGAAGATTATGATAATTCTTACTATTCGGTCGAAATTGGTGACACCAGCCCTTCACCCCATTGTGTCGAGCGGGATGGCTATTTCCAATACGGCTCTTATTCGGTTGATTATAGCAATCAGGGTCTAAAATATCGGCTACCCTACCTGAATCCTCAATATTCTTATCTACTACGAGCGATAATCTATCGGACTGGTCAGAATAACTGGGTTGAAGATTTCTATACCGATAGCACTCTTACCGCAACTGCCTTGTTTGAACCTAACAAGCCGGAGACGGTCTGGTTCCAGCTTCCTAAAGAGTCTTACGAGAACACCGAAGTGCTTCAAGAGATTGAGCGAATAGTTGGTAGTCATGCGGTCGTCGCTGATTTAAGACTGTATCAATTTGAAGTAGTTGGCGATAGTGGCGGTGAAGGTGGTCAAAGTGCTGGTAGTTTTTCTTTCCAAAGACCTTGCCTTTACCAATCTTTCCCAAACCCCTTCAAGTTTCGAGCTAATATCCGTTTTCAACTTCCGAGACAAAGCAAAGTGTCACTTGTGATTTATGACATAACAGGCAGAGCGGTGCGAAAATTGCTTGATGAGGTTAAAGAACCCGGTCCCCATGCTATTTCTTGGAATGGTAGAGATGATAGAGAAAGGATTTTACCACAGAGCATATACTTCTACCGCTTAAGGACAAACGAGTTCACCGATACAAAGCGAATAATTCTAATAAGGTAAAACTAAACTGAGGGGAGGGCATTTCGCCCTCCCCAAGGAGGTATCTTGCGGACTCGTCAATTTACTGTCTTAGTTTTTATTCTGTGTTCCTTTGCCTCTTTTCTTCAAGCGCAACTCAGGATGAAACGTATTTGCTTTCTTCAGTCAGGTTTATATACCGAAGCCACCGGAAAAATAATCTGTTGTGATAGTGACCACAATGGACTGAACGAAGTAATATTTTCGACGACTTTTAGCACATATGTTTTGGAGTGGATGATTTGGGAATATCGCCCTTTTAATCGCTATGAACTTGTCTTTGCTGACACCGGTGCTTATCCTTATCCACCAGGGATAACAACCGGGAATTTTCGACCTAATGATGTTGGAGATATTGACCAGGATAGTCTTACTGATTTGGTAGGACCGAATGAAGAAAAACCGCTGAATCCCGATACGATTTACTATGTTGCTACAACTCATGAAAGTCCTAGTTATTATTCATACCCTGAAACTTTATCTTGGTTTTACAGATATTCCAGTAACTTTGTCGGGGAGGGCGGAGGTAATTTTTACTTTACTAATGACTTAGATAGCGATGAAAAATACGAAATTTCGAAAGCTACTTCCAATCCAGAAATCGGTTTAGGGATATGGGAAAATTTGTCAAATAATCAAAATCAATTGGTTTGGATTTGCACAACTCGCACAGTAGATGGATTCAATCTTGCTTTTAGTGATTTTGATTTAGATGGAAGAAAAGAATTTGTCACCGCTGCATTGGGTTCTTTAGGGAGGGTTTTTTTAAGAGAGAATAACGGCGACAATCAATATGAACTGGTGTGGATTGATACGGTTCGCATAGCTAATGGTTCTGATGTATTTTCTGGTAATGATTTGGATGGCGACAGTTTGCCGGAATTCTTTGTCGGGTTTTATTCTGCTCCTAGGAATACCTTTTACCTCTATATGTGGGAAGCAACTGGAAATAACACCTATCAGCGAATGTTGGTTGACCAAAAGACAATTGTTGTTTCTTACGGAACAGGTAGACGAAGCAAATGCGGTGACCTGGATGGTGACGGAATAGAAGAACTGGTCTGGGCTACACCAACTAAACTCTTTATTTATAAAGCAACTGGTAATAACCAATTCCAACAGGTCTGGGAATGGACTCAAGACCACGGAACCGACGAATGCCTTATTGTCAATATCTTCGATATGAATAAGAACGGTTATAATGAAATTGTTGTCGGAGGCAGTGGTAAGACTTCAATCTTTGAAGTTGAAGCAGTAAGGGTTCTAAGACCTAATGGCGGTGAGACTTTTCAAGGCGACACTCAAGAACAAATCCGCTGGCAGAAATTCTATCCACCCAGATGCGATTCGCTTTCTCTATTCTACTCACTAAATAACGGCAGAACTTATGACACAATTATCACTGGTATCTCAGCGGCTGACAGTTCTTATCTCTGGACAGTGCCTGATACTTCTTCTGATTCTTGTAAAGTAAAAATCATCGCCTATGGTCCAGGCTGGCAATACGATGAATCAGACGGAGTATTTACAATCACTCCTTTAGGAATTGAAGAGGCTGCTCAATCTATTAAGAATTTTAAGTTTGAGGTCTTTCCGAATCCAGCAGTCAGAAAAGTTAGCTTCAAAATCTGGAATGCCGGTAAAACTAATTTATCCTTTAAGATCTATAATTTAACCGGAGAATTAGTAAAAACTTTCTCTCTAATAACCAACAACCAAAAACTAATAACTCTTCTTTGGGATGGTAGAGATAATACAGGAAAAAAATCACCCGGCGGCATCTATTTCTATCGCCTTAAAACATCAGGTGGCATTTCCGAAACAAAAGAGTTTATCATTTTGAAATAGGAATCAGCCTCCGAGCCGACCCCCCAGGTTGCTTAGGGGGCTACCCCCGAGTCTACCCCCGAACCCGCTCCCCAGCTTGCTCCCGAAGTCGCTCCCCAAGTTGTCCCCGAAGCTGCCTCCTAACCAATCCCCGAAGCTGCTCCCGAAGCAACTTAGGAGGCGACTCCGGAAGCGACCTCCGAGGCGACCCCCCAAGCCGCTTAGGGAGTCACCCCCTAGGTGGTACCCTCAACCCAAGCAATTTCCAATGTAAAATTCCCAATTTCCAATACTTAGAAGAAATTTTGGCTTGACTAAAAGTTTAGTTATAACTAAACTTATAAGAGATAATTTTATGTTTATTTTCACCAAAGAAATGGCAGAAAAACTGCGAAAGATTAGAGAAACTGCTCGATTGACCCAACAGGAAGTGGCATTAAGAATTGGTTTAAAAACTAAATCCGGGAAAAGTGTCATCAGTCAGTTAGAAAGTGGAATGGTTAAGAATCCGACATTAAAAACCATTCTTGATTATCTTAGAGCCTGTGGTTCATCCTGGTCTGAGTTCTTTAAACAACTGGATGCGATTGATTTTAGAACCAGACATGAAAACCTGTCTGCGTGCGGACACGCACAGGCAGAGATGATTTCTCAAGTCCATCCGCCGCCAACCCAAAGAAAAATCCAGCGAGATGCGATGAGATATGAAATCGGAATTGAGTTTCCTTCCAAAGAAAAACCAAAACGGGACATCGATTTTGACCGTCTGAAATCAAGAATTGAAGCCAAAGTTACTCCATTCCTGATAAAGAATGAAATAGAAGGTAATCAAGCATCTTTGTATCAAAAATTTACTAAAGAATATTTCGATTTCTTAGCGACCTTGAATAAATCGGGAATGACAGCGGTAACCGATAAATATCTAAGAGTTGGTTTAAAAAGAAATGTCCTTTATAGCTTGAAGAAGATTACCAATTATGTAATTCGAGCTGAGATTAAACGAATTTCCGCCAAAAAGCCTTTGCCTTCAGAAAAACAAGAGAAGATGGCGATTGGTTTTACTAAATATCGGATAAGGATTGAAAAGATTGAAGCGGAGGTTCACAAATTACTTTGTGAATTAAGTGTTCCAACTCACTGGTTTGCGTTATACAAAGGCTTTGCCCGTGAATGTTATCGGGTATTGAAGAAATACTATGGTAAGAATCAAGAGTTACTCAATAAAACTCTTGCTGACATTATCGAGCGCTGGAAAAAGGAAGGATTAAAAGACGATGTCTTATTAAAGTTAAAAGACAAAGTCATTTCGGTCTTTGGAACAATGCGGTTAAGAGGGGAAATTTAATTGCCTTTCAAGTAATTGGCTGGTTTTTTAAGTGAGACGATGCCTCTTTTCAAGCCAATTAGAATCACAATTCCATCTAAAGGCGGAAGAGACATTTTTCTTTGCCGGGTTATTATTAAGATATTTACTATTGACAATTCGAATACCTTGGGTATAAATTAAAACATGCTGGGATATAAACTTCGCCCTTGCGACAAGCGTAAGGGTAAATGTCTTTTCCCTGGCAAGGAGGTATTATGTTAAATACTTTATTAGTACTAATGCTCGTTACAATTTCGCCCACCCGTTCCCCGTTCACGCCGAACTCTAACTATTTGGCGAATTTTGATTTTGGCGCCGGCGGTCCGGATACCTTTGGCTATACTTGGTTAGATTCCGATACAACCGCACCCGGCGCACCAGTCTACAATTGGATTCCCATCAATGGCACCGGCACCCGCATCACCGGCTTGGCGGATGATAATGTGGTTGGACCTTTTCCAATTGGTTTTGATTTCCCTTATTACTGGTATGCAGTGAATAGCTTTTATGTCGGCTCCAATGGTTATATTAGCTTTGGCGATAATTTTAACGCCGCTTCGCCATTCCATCCGGTTCCCAGCGCCGCTCGACCCAATAATGTCTTAGCGCCATTAATGTCCGATTTGGATTTCAGCACCGGCGTTGGTTCTTGCTGGTATTGGACAAATGCTGATAATGATACGCTAATCGTCGAATACGATAGCGCGCGTTTCTGGTCTACTGGCGGCGTTAATACTTTCCAGATTATTCTCAGCCGACCCGATTCAACCATCACGTTTCAATTTAAAGACCAATCCGGCACACCTTATAATGGTTGGACCGCGGACTCATCCAATTCAATCGGCATCGAAAATGTCACGGGAACCATTGGTCTGCGCTATCTCTTTATGGGGCTACCTGATTATAATATGCCCCATGCTTCGCTATCGGTTCGTTTTACGCCACCGCTTAGCAGTTCTTATCAGGTGCACGATGTCGGTATCTACGAAGCGCTAGCTGAGAACTCAGCGGCAATTTTCCGCTACAACGGAGATACACTGACCCCCTGGGCAAAAGTAAAAAACACGGGCAACCAACCAGAAGTCAATTTCCCAGTTTGTGGGCAGATAAAGAATCAATCCGGGACAACCATCTATGCGGATACGGTGTATGCTGGTTCAATGAATCCGGGGCAGATTGATTCGCTGGCTTTTGCGCCGGATTGGGTTGCTTCAAGCACCGGACAGTTTTCTTTTACCGCAAAGACGGTATTAACCGGCGATATGTATACCGGGAATGACCAGGCGATTGTTGAAATGCGAGTTGTAACCTACCCGGCAGAACTTCAATATGAAAATGTTGTAACCACCACAAGGCTCTATTCGTGGAATGGTCCGGGCGGTTACGGCAACCTTTTTATTCCACCCCGTTATCCGTGCACGGTTACGGGCGCAAAGGTTTTTGCTTCGGCAACGGTCGCAACCGCAATCTTTGTTGGAGTATTGGATGATAATGGTCCGGCTGGCGCACCAGGTGATACTTTGACTTCGACCTCAGTAAATATTACCAGCACCACAGGTCAGTGGTATAACGTAACCTTTACTACACCGGCTCAAATTTATGATGGCGGTTTCTTTATTGGCGCAATTTCAGCATTCACCAGTCGTCCGTCTTTCGGCATGGATACACTTCCGCCATTTTCTCGTCGAGGTTGGGAATATACCGCGGGTTGGGCATCCAGCCGTCATTCGGCGATTCACGATGTTTGCATCCGAGCGTTGGTTTCGTCTGGTCCGGGAATCGGAGAAGAGTTAACCCCCGCCGTTTCTACTCCAGCCACCATTGTAACCCCCAATCCATTCCGTCACAGTACCGTTATTAGGTTTGCTAATCCACAAAAAACGACTACCACTTTAAATATCTACAATTCACTGGGTATTAGAGTCAAGTCGTTTGCAACTAATTCGGAACAGGTCATCTGGAGTGGAAAAGATAACAGTGGAAAACGACTCCCCGAAGGTATTTACTTTTTGAAATTGGCTGGTGATATCGAGAATATCGAAAAGTTGATAATTACCCGTTAAACTTTTTAAAAACCAAAGGGAGGCAGTACTGCCTCCCTTTTTTATTTTAATTTTAGCCTAAGGCAACGATTTTTCTTGACTTATCGTTTTCTTTGAGTATAATATTATGAGCAGCAGGAGATGGTTCCTGGTTAAATCGATGCGTTAAGTCGGGTAAGACGAAAGGGGTTTATTTATGATTAAGTGGTTGAGGAGCATACTCGAAAAATCACATTTTTTTAAAAAATTTAAAAGAAATAACAACCCGGAGAATTTTGGATTATTAAACGAATCCCGCCGTATTGAGCAAAATGGTCAGCAAGCCAAAATTACCACTTGCCATATTAATCCTTTCTTTTCTTTAATATTTTTCTTGGACAAAGCCGTTGGAAGATGAAATCAGAAGAATCTAAGGTTAAGATTTTAAAAAATTACTTTGTTGCTATAACCGGTAAAACGAATATCGCTTTTCCGATTGCCTCGGTTTTTGGGGTATATCCGATGCCGAATTTAGCTTCGATTCCCAATGCGCCCGAACATGTTCTGGGAGTTACGGTAATTCTGCAGCAGGTGCTGCCAATTGTCGATATCGTAAAGTCGGCAACCCCAAAATTGATATTAATATTAGAAAACGACCACGACCGTTTTGGTTTGGGGGTAGAGCAGGTTAAGGGTATCTTCGAAATCCCCACCGAAGAAATAAAAGCGGTTGAAAGGAACCGACTCGATATAAAACCATTTGCCGATTATGCACTGGGCGTGTGGGAAAATGGCGGAGAGCCGGTTTGGCTGATAAATCCGAAAAAAATGGTTTGGGCATCATTAGATAATAGTAAAATGACTGATATTAATAAGTAAGAAGGAGGATAATGATAGTGCTTAAAGTTTATTCGATCGGGCGATTTTTAATTACCACCTTTCTATTGTGCGCATTGGCTTGGTTTGGGTTTACGACGCTGGGAAAGTTTCAAACCCGCGCTTTCGATACTTTAACCCCGGTTGATGAGCTAATTCGTACCATTAAGAATAGTCAAATCAATTTGGAAAAATATCGGCAATTTGAACAGATTGTTCAATTAGAAGACGTGGCAAAGAATGTTGCTTTGGCGGAAAATAAATTAAATATTTTTGCGCGCGGTGTCCTGCCCGAAACGACTCAGGTTGAGAAACCAACCATCTTCGCTACGATTGATAGTCTTACTAAATCAATTAAATCACAAAAAGAAATTATTGGCAATCTAAAAGAAATCCATCAAGAAGAAGATTTGTCAAAAACATCAATCAGCGGTATCGGTGATTTGCGAATCGAGTTAGAAAAAGTAGTAAATATGGCAATTGCTCTGCGAAAATTGACTTTGGCGGAAATTGGTGTTCAGAGCCGTAAGATTTTGCATCGACTGAAATTTGCCTTACCAATTGCTTTAGGATTAGCCTTGGTGCTTTATGTTATTGAGTTAATTTTGCTGTTCCGAGCTTTAAGATATAAAAAACCGGCTCAAGACTTACCTGAAATTACGAATTCACCATCACCCGAACCAGCCCCTGCCGCAGTTCAGTCCAGGCAATATCCCGATATTCTGCTACTTCAATCGAACTGCCGAAAAATTGAAGAAAACGTAGACGATATGGGCGAACGAATTTCACTTATGGCGTTCAATGCTTTACTCGAAGCCGCCCGGGCGGGTGAAGCCGGGAAAGGCTTCCAGGTTGTCGCCGAAGAGTTAAGACGCTTAGCCGACCGCTCATTAAAATCAGCCAGTGAAGTAAAGAAACTTTTAGAGGAGATTTCGAATAAACTGTCCAATGCCAACCCTACTCAAAGCTAAGCAACTCGTTTTGCTTTTACAAGACGGTTTTCGCGCATTGGGTGATTTCGCACCAACGAAAAATTTAATTGACACTCTCAAGGTAGAACTGAAACAACTAAAAGATACGGTTGCCGAGCTGAATTTATGCGAAGTCAGTATTTTGGTCGAAAAGCTTGAACCTCTTTTAACGGTTGTGCCGCCCGATTTAGAGCTTAATTCTCCGGTTTATTCTTCCGAAAATATTCAGATTATCCATGAAGCCTTGCGGATTGTTGCCAATCATCTCGAAGAGGCGTCAGAGCCAAATAATATCAATATTCCCGATGTCGCATCGGTACTTGATATGCTCTACCAGCAAAAGAGTGTAGAAGCTAAACTGATGGCAGAGACACAAGCTGTACCCCCGGCAACTCAAATTGCACAAGTTCCGGCTCAGGTGGAAAAAACAACTCCAGTAGAACAAACCACTACCCCAAGTAGCCAAATTGGCACTCCAGTCGAAAATATTGTGAGCGATAAAACGCCGGAAACCTTACCCGAATTTTCGGCTGAACCACCGACTGCCGTGCCGTCAAATAACGTAGAATCAACTAATCGAATTGCGGTTGAACCCCGCCCTTCATGGATTGCCCGCGGAAACGAAGGGCGGGGTGAACCAGCAAAATTGGAAGAGAAAATAGAAAAACCTGAGCCGAAACCAGTAACCATAAAATCGGATTTAGAAAATGTAAAATTACCGCCCGTGGCTCAGAACAATCTGTATTTAATCCTTCATTCCAACGGCAAGCTATTGGCTTTACCTTACCAGAAAGTCGAAAAAGTGCAAAAGTTGGCACTTTCCGACCTAAAGTTGATAAGAAATGATATTTTGGCAAATATTGAAGGTAGTGAAATAGCAATGTATGATTTAACTACTTTATTCGGTTCTGGTTCAGATGACGAGAATTCCGAAAAAGAGACTTTTCTTACGGCAATCTGCCAAACCGAAAACGGGAAAATCGGTTTACTTTTCGATGCGGTTCGAGGATGCGAAAATCTGGTAGTATCTAAATTTCACTCGATTCTGGGCAAATTAAAGGGAATCGCTGGAATATCGGCGGTCCGCATGAAAAACCAAAATTCCGAAGAATCCGAACAATATCAACCCGTTTTTGTTTTGGAACCAGCTGAGCTCAATTCGATCTTCCAAAGCCAGCCCGATTAAACAACCGACTTACAACTTGATTTTTGTTTTACTTCCGGTAGTCTAATTAAGCATGGAATTTCATTCCCATAATCTTAACCGGCAAAAGAGGAGTTTGATTTTATCCATCATTCTCAATCTCACATTTGCCATTGGCGAATTAATTGCCGGGCTTTTTGCCAATAGCTTAACGTTAATTTCCGGCAGCCTTCATGATTTTTCTGATTCCTTTTCTCTAACTCTTTCATATTTTGGCTTGCGGATGGCTCAGCTCAACCCAACCCAAAGAAGGACTTTTGGCTACAAAAAAATACGAATCCTTACCGCATTCTTAAATGCCTTTGTTTTAGCGGTCCTTACGGTTATCGTATTACGGGCAGCGATTTTAAGAATCATTCATCCGGAGAATGTCCGAAGTTCGGTGCTTTGGGCGATAGCGATAGTAGGCATAGTCGTAAACGGAGCTGCCGTTTTTCAATTGTATCGGGACCGGGCGAGTATTAGTATCAGGACCGCGATGTTACATCTATTAGATGATTTTTTGGGTTGGATTGCAATACTGGTGGGAGGATTAATTATTCAATTCACCAAATGGTATGTTATCGACCCGATTCTTTCGATTGTCATCAGCGCCTTTGTGATTTATGGAGCATATAAGATTTTACGAGAATCTGCCAGCATCTTAATTGACAGTACACCAAAAGACATTGGTTTTGAAGCAGTCCGTAAATTTGTTTTGGATTTTGATAAAAGGGTGATTGATTTACATGACCTTCACATCTGGACGATTGGTGAGGGCGAGCGGGCGTTAATGGCGCACATTGTGGTCAATGATAATCCGATAAGTTCTTACCACCAGTTATTAAGTAATTTAGAGTGTGCTTTAATTCAGACCTTTCAAATTACTCATGTCACATTAGAATTAGAATGTGACAAATGCAAATCCGGGGAAAATATCTGCAATCCTTAGGTAAAAAGTCATTTTTGTCATTGCGAGCGTGAGCGAAGCAATCTCAGGTTTTTGGGATTGCTTCGTCGCTTCGCTCCTCGCAATGACCGTTTAGGTCATTGCTTTAACGAGTCAAAATTACCTTACCTTGATAACTGCCATGGGGGGAAGAGATATTATAAAAATATACTCCTGGGCTTGCCAGACTGCCATCGGATTTACGACCATTCCAGACGAGTTCGGATATTGGATGTTGGATGTTAGATGTTGGTAGTTCTCGCACTAATTTGCCCGTGATATCATATACCTGAAGTCTTTCCCCAGAAGTCTGACCCCTGAAACTAAATCTCACTGAATTACGGAAAGGATTGGGCAGGATAGTAACTTCTAATCGTTTTAAATTTGTTGGTTTAGATTCAGCAACTCCGGAACTCACAATGGAACAAATGACACAATCAAAATAAAGATTCCCGGTAGCCGGATACTCGTCTGCATCGTTGTAGATCAGCGCAACCGAATCCCCCCAGTTAAGGCAGGGCAAATCGGCAAACCGCGCGTTGTGAGCAAATTCAAGATAACCCTCCTCAATCACATTCCCATTAAATGTAATCCTACCACAGTCACTCCATGTATTTATACTATGTGGTCGTATAAAGGCACCGCAATCCCAGAAAGTGTCGGGCTGGACGAGAAAGAGTGCTTGATAACCAATAATTACGTTCCCGTATTCGTCAGCTGCGATAGTAGGGTAACGAGCCGCAGGTATTGGTACACTTGTATCACCACCGACTAATTTTGTTCCTCTAAAATGCCAATCGCCCGGTACACCTGAATTAGGACGATAAACCCAGATTTCTCCATAGTCATTGCCCTGTGTGCTGAGTTTTAAAGTTGCAACCGGCGTATCATTTACGACCTCGCAATCATAATCGTACCACCATCCAGTCACATTTGACATGTCGGGATAAGGCGGACTATCCTGCCAGATGAGTTGGGGTTGGGTCCAGGTCAGACCATAATCAAACGATTCGCAGTAATAGGGCCAATAGAGGGCCGGGTTGCTTTCCTGTTGGCGGTTCCATAAAAAGAAGATATAACCATCGTTTCCAAAGCGGAAATGCGGACCCGCCATCCAGGATAATGGTCCGGGTAAGAATAATCTTCCATTATCCCATGTCCACCCGTAATCGGTCGAACGCCAAATGTAAGAATCATTGAACCACGTATTATCGATTGCAGTAATTATGACAAAACTATCTTTAACTGCAATGCATGGATGCCAGACATCCCAGGTGCCACTATTGGGTAAGCGAAATGCATTTGTAATTAATCCGTCCGGGTAGCTCACTTCTTCCGCATAGAAACAAGGGCTCGAATCATAAGAACCTGATATCTGCGCTGCTTGATGCCAGACATAGTGGATTCTCAAATCGGATGGGTTGGGCCAGTTTGGCGCCGCATCTAATCCGGAATAGGCTCTTCGCGAGTTATATGTTGAGAGCGGTCCGTAATCAATCCAGCTTGTTCCGCGGTCTGTGGAGTATGATACATAGACCTGTTGGAAATTGGTTGGGTCACCCGAGAATAAACCATAAATTACTGCAACACTTTGACCGTCTTCGGCGAAGACTATATTTTTCCCGGGAGAACCAGCGGTTGACCTGAAATCGGGGATAGCGGAAATTACATGCTGGTCATAACCAGTCTTAGGTGGCGGTAACGGTTTAAGGCATGGGTCAAAATTCCCAATAATTGACTTTGGTTCAACTTTTGGCGCTCGGGCAAGTTTTGTCTCGCTTTGATTTGTGGATACGGTGTATTGTCGCCCAAAACAAAGTAACACCATTAAGGGTATTATTATTTTTATGACATTATATTTCATATACCCTCCTTCTCTTAATTTCATGCTAATTCTTACCTCTAAAAGTACATTTGTCAAGCAAATCATTTGGGATTCGATTCGTATCTAATAAGAAATTTTGCGCGGCAATAAACATTCTTGACTTTACCCAAATTCCTTATAGTTTAAAACAATGGCAAACCAAGAATCTTTTTGGGTTCTACCCGAAACGCAGAATATTCCCGAAGCCTTGCCCCGGCTCGGACTACCCAAACTGGCATTGGCTTTACTTTGCCGGCGCGGTTATCAAGATAAATCAGCCATCGAGGAGTTTTTGAATCCAAGCTTAGCTCGATTGCATAATCCAAAATTATTGCCCGATGTGGAAAAGGCAGTTGAACGAATCCTCGCGGCAATTAAGAAAAAAGAAAGAATTTTGGTCTATGGCGATTACGATGTTGACGGTACCTGCGGGACTGCGTTGCTGGTAAGAGTCTTAAGGAAAATTGGCGCTAATGCTTCGTTCTATATTCCGCATCGCGAACGAGAAGGTTACGGACTTTCGGAAACCGGTGTGTTTTTTGCTAAAGAGCAAGGATTTAGTCTAATCATCACGACCGATTGCGGCACAACCGATTTTCCCGAAATTGAAATGGCAAATAATTTCGACATTGACATCATTGTCTGCGACCATCACGAGCCCAAAGAAACATTACCTAAAGCTATGGCAATAATTAATCCCAAAAGGCATGATACCGGTTATCCATTTCGGGAACTGGCTGGGGTTGGCGTTAGTTTTAAATTAGCATGGGCTCTGCTTTCTGCTACCGGCAATACAAAAGAAGATTTGCTTGAACATCTCGATTTAGTTGCATTAGGCACGATTGCCGATGTTGTGCCTTTATTGGATGAAAATCGAGCTTTGGCAAAATTCGGGATGTTAAAGATTAAAGATACCAATAAGGTTGGACTTCGCGCTTTGTTAAAAATAGCTGGTTTGAGCGGTAAAATCATAAATCCTTATGAAATTGGATTCATGTTAGGACCGAGAATTAATGCCTCGGGCAGAATTTCCGAAGCGGGTAAGGCGGTAGAGTTATTAATAACCGAAGACGAAAAGCGCGCTGAAGCAATTGCCCAAGAATTGGATTTAGAAAATCAGAAACGGCAAAAGATTGAAGAAGAAATTTTACTGCAGGCAATTCAACGGGTCGAAAAAATTGATTTAGACAAGAAACGATTTCTGGTTTTAGCCGACGAAGCTTGGCATGAAGGCGTGGTTGGCATTGTCGCTTCGCGAATTGTCGAGAAATTCTACCGTCCAACCATTCTGATTACGTTAAAAGAAGACCGGGGTAAAGGGTCGGGCAGAAGTATTCCGGGATTTCATCTCTATCAGGCTTTGAAGAATTGTGAAGACCATTTGTTAGGTTTTGGCGGGCATAAATATGCGGCTGGTTTAACTATTAGCCGGGAGAATATCGATAAATTCAGCCAAGCAATTGATGAATATACCTGGAAGAATACTTCTGACGACCTTTTTGACCGGAAACTATTCATTGATGTTCAAGCATCTTTTTACGATTTTGATGACGAATTTTTGAAAGTCATTAACCAGTTTGAGCCATTTGGTCCAGAGAATCCTGAACCGGTTTTTGTTACTCATGGGCTGGAAGTTGTCGGCTATCCCAAGATTGTTGGTAAGAACAAAGACCATTTGCGGTTTAAAGTGCGGGAGAACAAAGACCGGGTGCTTGATGTGATTGCCTTTGGCAAAAGCGAAGCGATTTTGAAACTGGTCAAAGGGCAAGAAGACCATCTGGATATTGTCTATTATTTAGATGAAAATAGCTTTGCCGGAAAGACCAAAATGCAACTGAAAATCAAAGATATGCGAATCCGAGAAACCATTACAAAAAGAGTGGATGAATCCGCCCAATAGTAACCAATACCTCTAAGTTAAGTTTTACCTAGCGGTTGCGATTCAATAGTATTATCACCGTCATTGTTAGATATCGCTGAAATTTAGGTTTTTTAAAAGTCTCATTTGCCCGCTTGACAAATTCCAAAATTTCCGCTAAAATTCAGTTTATTCTGATTATTCTGATTTATAGGAATTTTCAGAATAGATAAGGAGGAATAATGGCAAAAAAACATAAGTCCAAGGTTTCGTGTAAGGTGGAAATCGGCGGTTCGGGCTGTTGTAACATCGAATCGCTAATAACCGTGGATGAGCGGGGTCAGATGGTTTTACCCAAAGAAATCAGAGAAAAGGCGAACATTCGTCCGGGTGATAAATTGGCAGTCGTTTCCTGGGTAAAAGATGGAAAAACTTGTTGCATATCCCTGCTTAAAGCCGAAGAATTCGCTGGACCACTCAAGGGCATACTCGAGCCAATGGCAAAAGAATTGATAAATAAATGAGAAACCACCAGATGTCACAGATTGACACGAGAAAAAGCATGAAAAAACAACCACTGAAGTCACTGAAACCACTGAATTATTTTCTGTGCATTCTGTGTTTTCAGCGGTTATTTGAATTTTGTGAAAATCTCGTGTTCAGCTTCCCTCGGTCACTGGACTCTTCGAGTAGAATCTCGTGGTTGAAATTCTTTAATGATAGGAAGGTTTAAAATGAAAGAAGAAAAAATTAAGAAGAGTATAAGAGAAAGCTATGGCAAAATAGCCAAAAACCAAAGTTCCTGCTGTACTCCGGTCGAATCCTGCTGTAACACGGATACTGCGACCGATATTAGTCGCAAGCTGGGTTATACCGAAGCTGAACTTGAGGCAGTGCCGGAAGGAGCCAATTTAGGGCTGGGCTGCGGTAATCCAGTGGCGCTGGCTTCTTTAAAAGAAGGCGAAACTGTGCTCGACCTTGGTAGCGGGGCTGGAGTTGATTGCTTTCTCGCCGCCAAGAAAGTAGGCAAGCAGGGAAAAGTTATCGGCGTGGATATGACGCCGGAGATGATTGATAAAGCCCGAGAAAATGCGAAAAAGGGTAATTATAAAAATGTTGAGTTTCGGCTGGGCGAAATTGAAAAACTGCCGGTAGCGGATAATACGGCGGATGTCGTTATTTCCAATTGCGTAATCAACCTGGCACCGGACAAAGCAAAGGTCTTTAAGGAAGTGTTCCGCACCTTAAAACCAGGCGGCAGGATGATGATTTCGGATATCGTTTTAACCAAGGAGCTACCGGAGCAGATTAAAAACTCGGTTAGTGCTTATGTTGGCTGTCTTTCCGGTGCAATACTGAAGGATGAATATTTGAAAATAATAAAAAATGTCGGTTTCGGAAAGATAGAAATAATGAATGAAACATCGATGGAATTTGAATCACTGGCAAATGACCCAACCGCACAAGCATTTATGAAACAATATAAGCTATCATCCGAGCAAGCAAGGGATATTTTGCGTTCGATAGTTAGTATAAATCTGTCGGCTTTCAAACCTAACTGATTGTATTTCTAACAGGGTTGACATCGGTTTGTAAATATTGATTTGGAAATTCAGCGATTCAAAAACCGACAGATAGCCAAAAATTCCACCCCCCTCAGTATATTTATATATTTTTCGTTTAACAAAGACATAAAAATAGACAAAAATCTTTAATATTCAATAACTTATAGAATATACGCCTAGACTTATTATCCCTATTGACAATTTTTGATAATTTACTATAATATACAAGAAATGTATACCTTCTACATAAGAAAGGAGTTTGTATGCGGTTATTAATTGATGTATCAGCCAACCTTTTTGGAAAAATAAAGATATTTATTGAAAATGGTAAATATCATTCGATTTCGGATTTCTTTTCTGCTGCCGCGGAAAACCAGTTTATGTTAGAGAAAACTTCTTCGGAAGAACTCAATGCTCCAGCGCAAGTTTCAGATTTTGCTGGCAAAGATAAAAATTCTGTGATTATTGATAAGAATGAACTTCCAATCCCAAGAAAAGATAGGATAAAGGTTGTTGAAATTCCTCCGGTTGAAAGGTTGCTCTATCCTGGTACAAAATCAGAAGAAGAGTTATTCTTGTGGGGGCAAATTAATCGTATTTTTCCGCTAAAGGTCGGTCTTCGAGTGTTGGCTAACTTACTGGCAGAAACAAACACTCCCTATATCAAATTTGAAGAGTTCTCAACAAAAGCATCGAAATTTGCTCAAGAGTTTCGTGCAACTTTAGAAAAAAACAAGCATATTACCGGGAAAAAAGATTCTTTTGAAATCGGACTTCCCCAAAAAACCGAGAAAAGTGTAATGCGTTACAAGAACCAATTTCTTGGGTATTTAAGAAAGGACAATATTATTGAAGGTGGTTTAGGCAGATTAAAATTTGCTAATCTAATTCTCAATGAAAATAAGGACGTGTTAATTGGTATAACCGAACCCGGCTTGGACTTTTGTATATTGGAGAATCCAATTTTAGATAAGAACAGCTACGATAATGGAAGTTTTAGCTCTCCCGAAAAAGAGTTTTATCTTAAACACATTACATCACTTGTCCCTTATGAAGTACGGGCATTTATCGATGTCCTTAAATTGATTAAAGCAGATGTGGTCAAGCCAGACCCACAAAATAAAGAACTTAAAAAAATCTGGCCCAAAGATTGGTCAGATGCAGTGATTAATACACAAAGAAATGGCTTAATATCTCGCTTAGCCGAACTTGGTTTAATAGAAAAAATTAAAGATGGTGTCAAGGTTGAATATAAAATGACCGATAGTGGGGTAAATTTTATTAACAAATTCTTTAAAGAGAAAGGAGGCTAAATGAATACAAAAAAACTTTGTTTAGAGTTAGCTTATTGTGAAACAGAAAATGCTATTATTGACCTTTTAAGAAAAGAAGGATTATGGGATAATCCCAAAGCATGGCGTTACTATGGTGATCACGAGAATAATTTCGCTACGATTGGCAATCAACAAAGTAAGCCAGAATCAGCAATAGTAGAAAAAATAATTAACTCTGTCGATGCTGTACTCATGGCTGAATGCATGTTAAGAAATATTGACCCAGAAGGACATAGTGCCCCAAAAGATATTCGTGACGCCCTTATTAAATTCTTCAAGATCTACGATGGAAAATTAAGCAACATCGAGTCTAAAGAGAGGGGAGGGCTTGCTGAGAATATTTGTTTAGTTGCTACAGGGTCAAAAACAAATCCTTGTTATTCTATTATAGATAAAGGAAAAGGGCAGAGTCCAAATAAAATGCCACGCACATTTCTATCGATTGTTGAAAGATCTAACAAACTTCGTATACCTTTTGTTCAAGGGAAATTCAATATGGGCGGTACTGGGGTATTACGATTTTGTGGTAAACATAATCTACAACTTATTATCTCAAGACGTCATCCAGGAATTGCGAAAAATGAGAAAGACAAATCAAATAATGAGTGGGGATTCACCATAGTGCGACGAGAAGACCCCAGAAGCGGGATGAGAAGCTCGACTTATAAGTATTTAGCACCTTCTGACAAAATCTCCTCATTTAGTTGCAACGGTTTGCCTCTTTTGCCTCAAGAATATCCTGAACCTTATGGCAAAGATCTATAGTGGGGTACTTATATAAAATTGTATGAATATCAAATGACTGGTTTGAAGACAAATATTCTATTTGATCTTTATAATAGATTGTCCCTGTTGATGCCGAGCATTGCTCTTCCTGTTCGTTTGTACGAAAGGCGAAAAGGCTACACCGGCCATACGTTAGAGACAACCTTATCTGGCTTAACTGTTAGGTTAGACGAAGACAAACAAGAAAATCTTGAGGATGGTTTCCCGACTTCGAGCACTCTTAGTATTCAAGGACAAAAGATGAAAGCTTCTATTTTTGCTTTTAAGCGAAATCAGTCTTTGAAATATACTAAAGATGAAGGTATTATTTTTTCAATTAACGGGCAAACGCACGGTCATCTCTCAAAGTCATTTTTCTCTCGTGATAGTGTTGGAATGGGTTATCTTGTTGATTCACTTCTAGTAATTGTTGATTGTACAGAACTGCAGGGACGATTCAGAGAAGACCTTTTTATGAACAGTCGCGATAGACTTTGTACAGGTGACTTGCGTTCAGAAATTGAGACTAGTTTTGAAAACCTTACAAAAAACCATCAAGGGCTTAGAGAGTTACGGGAACGTAGGCGCAGAGAAGATATCGCTGATAAATTAGGAGATTCTAAACCTTTAGCCGATGTGATTGAAGACTTAATTAAAAAATCGCCCACTCTCTCTAAACTTTTCATAGATGGTGTTCGACTGCCAAATCCATTTAAATTAACTCAAATAAGTGCCCAAAAAATATTTGAAGGGAAAAAATTTCCATCATTTTTCAAATTAATTGAAGAATTTTCCCAAAACAAACCAAAAGAATGCCCTATTAATGTAAAATTTAGGATTCAATACAAAACCGATGCGATGAACGATTACTTTGATAGAGATAGTGACCCTGGAATATTTTCTTTGAAAATTAATGGACACGAGATTCAAAGCTATTTGTTGAATTTATGGAATGGCTATGCAAATTTGAATGTGCAACTTCCACAAAATAGTTGTGTTGGGGACCTGTTACATTTTGTTAGTACGGTAAACGATATTAGTGGGGTTGAACCATTTGTTAATGAATTTTATGTCAAAATCCAGGAACCTGCGAAAAAACAGAAAAGCACGAAAGGCGAACGTAAACTACCCTCTTCCGATGAAAAAGGAGAAGACAGTAAACAAAAAGCCTACCTGGATCTTCCAAATGTATGGGAGATTAGAAGAGTAGATTGGGACAAGCATCATTTTAACGATGAAAGTGCTCTGAGAGTAGTAAATAATGCCGAACAGGGATACGATTTTTTTGTGAATATGGATAATATTCATCTACTTACAGAACAGAAAGCCAATCTAAAAATTGAAACAAAACTTCAAGAAGCCCGATATAAATATGGGATGGTGCTTATAGGTATTGCAATCTTGAATGATTACAGAACAAAGAATAACCAAAAACCCAATGGCGAAGAGGATGTTTATGAAAAAATATCGTCTGTCTCAAAAATTATATCACCTATCCTTTTACCAATGATTTCGTCTCTCGGAGATCTTGAAATAGAAAAACCAAAAGAAGTTGAACAGGATAATTAATGTGGTTATGGAAGTTCGATTTCGATTGAACTGCTAAACGAAGACAAAAGAAGTAACCATTTCCCGTTCCGCATTCCGCATTATTTAATTAATTAGGCAGCCCCCTAACCGACTCCGTAGGTTGCTCCCTAAGCCACCCCAAAAAAGCAGTGTCAAGTGCCAAGTTTCTGGTTGATAGTGAAAGAAATTATAATCTTCTAAAATTAGCATTCGGTAAGGACTAATAAAGCACTCTGAATAAAAATATCAAAATTCAAAAATCAAATATCAAAGGTCAAAATTATTTTAATTTTTTCAGACCAGTAACCAGCCCCATAATAAGCTGCAAGTAATAAAAAGTCACAAGTCACATGTTGAGAGAGGGAAGGGGAATTACATGCCTTGACAAATTTTAGGTTTTTGATAATATGGGGATATGTCTAAAAATCAAAAAAAGAGATTGCCGGTTATTGGGTTTAGGATTTTTGTTGAACAAGATGAAGACGGTGTTTTTGTTGCCGAGTGCCCTACATTGCCTGGATGTATTTCTCAAGGAAAAACCCGAAAAGAGGCTTTGGAAAATATTCGAGATGCAATAAAGGGATATTTGGCGAGTTTGCGAAAACATAAAGAGCCAATTCCGTCCCCAATTCAGGAAGAGATTGTCGAAGTTTCATTTTGAGTAAATTACCCGTAATTTCTGGTAGAGAATTATGTAAAATATTGGAAAAGGCAGGTTATTTCAAAGACCATCAGACCGGAAGTCACATTATTCTTAGACATAAACACCCACCTTATCGACGATTAACTGTTCCTGACCATAAAGAGATTGCCAAAGGAACCTTAAGAGCAATTATACGACAAGTAGGAATGACCGTCGATGCATTCAAAGAAATGATTTAATTTATTCAGCTGACTACTCAGTAAGCAACCCCCTAAAATTAGTTGTAAGTGATAAGTCACAAGTGAGAAACGCTTCACGCTTGACGCCCACCGCTATACGCCAGTGATTTCGTTAATCTCAGAAAAAACCTAAAGCACAATAATAAAAGAGAGGATGGTTTTTCGATATCTGGAATGTTTAATCATAAAATGTTTGGAATTTGTTTCGAAATTCGAAATTAGGATTTCGGATTTAAGGGGAACTGCCCCCTAAGTAGCCTCCCAGGTGACCTACGGAGTAACCCCCTAGGCTACCCCCGAGGCAACTCCCGAGGTTACTCCCTAAGTCGCTCCCCATGTTGCTTCCTAAGTTGTCCCCTAAGCTGCTCCCTAAGTGACTCCCCAGGTAATCCCCTAAGCAACCTGGGAGGCAACCCCGTAGGCGACTCCCGAGGTCACTCCCTAAGCCACCCAGGGGGTCACCCCCTAGGTGGTACCCCCTCCCTAAGGGAAATTAAAGATAAAATATTAAAAATCAAAAAGATAGAAGAAATTTTGGCTTGATTTTCAGTATACTGGCAGTATACTCTATTTGAGCAAAATATGTCAAAAAAGACCTCTATTTTAGATAAAGAAATAGCGAAACTTTTGAAATCGACTCGTGAAAAAGCTGGTTTATATCAAGCTGAGGTAGCAGAAAGAATTGGTCTTTCTGCCAAATCCGGTAAAGGGTATATTTCTCATTTAGAGAAAGGTATGGTTAAAAATCCACCGATTGGAACAATCTTGCTTTATTTACGAGCCTGTGGTGCATCTTGGGTTGAGTTCTTTAAAGAACTGGATAGAATTGATTTTAAGCTGAGACATGAAAACCTGTCTGCGTGCGGACCTGCCTACCGCTCCCGCGGAGCAGGCAGGCACGCACAGGCAGAGATGATTTCTCAAGTCCATCCGCCCGAAACCCGATTCGGGGAAGGGTCGATTCGACCACCAACCGAAAGAAAGATTCAGCGCGATGCGATGAGATATGAAATAAATGTCGAGTTTCCATCCAAGCAAAAAGAAGAGATTGATTTTGAGAGATTGAAGAAACTTATTAAAGACAAAGTCATAGCTTTAGTGAATAAAGAAGAACTCACCCTCACCCCTGCCCTCTCCCCGAATCGGGTCTTATCGACGAAGGGTCGAATCGACCATCAAGGGAGAGGAGGAAATGCGGTTATTGCTGATTGTCAGAAATTCGCCTTAGAATATTTTGATTTTTTAGCGACTTTAAATAAAGCCGGAATGAAAACGGTTGCTGAAAAGTGGCAAAGAGCTGGATTAAAACTTCATATTATTTCTGGTATCAAGAAGACAATCAATAATATCCTTAGAGGCGAGATGAAACGGATTCTGGCTCAGAAGCCGTTGCCGCCGCAAAAGCAGGAGAAGATGGCGATTGGATTTACTAAGTATCGGATAAGAATTGAAAGAATCGAAGCCGAAGTTCATAAACTCTTATGTGAGTTAGGCATTCCGACTCCTTGGTTTTCGCTTTATAAGGGTTTTGGGCGGGAATGCTATAAGGCATTGAAGAAATATTTTGGCAGGAATCAAGAATTATTGAATAAAGCTTTAACCGACATTGTGCGCAAATGGATAAAAGAAGGTTTGAAAGAAGACGTGTTGTTAAAATTAAAGGAAAAGGTCGTATCGGTCTTTAGAGACCTGAGATTAAAAGGAATTACTTAAGTCAATGAAGAAAAGTGTAGACGTGATTTCAATCGGGCGGAAAGACTCAGATAATCAGTGTCTAAAAAATAAGGCGAGGAAATGAAACGCTGGGTGCTTAAAGAAAAGGATGGGGTAAAATTTTTTCGAATTAATCCTACCCCCAACCTGAATTTAGTTTTTACCACCCGAATCGGTCGAATCGACCCTTCGCCCGAATCGGGCTCGGGTGGTGTCTCAGAGGGTAATTATCAAAGCCTGAATCTCTCTTATAATGTCGGTGACGACCCTAAAAAAGTTGATGAGAATTATACCCGACTTAAAAAAGTCTTAGGTATTACTAAGATTTTCACTTTAAAGCAGATTCATTCCAATCGGGTTTTTTATATCAACCGGGATAACATTAATGAAAATTTGGAGGGCGATGGAATTTTTACCGATGAAAAGGATTTGGCAATCGGAGTGAAGGTGGCGGATTGCCTGCCGATTTATATTTTTGATAATAAATTTAAAGTAATCGGGATTGCCCACGCCGGCTGGCGCAGTACTTTGGCTCAGATTGGGCAGAATCTGGTGTCGGCAATGATTCAAAAATTTAGCCTAAAAGCCATTGACCTAAACTTTGTTCTGGGTCCTTGTATTGAACAATCCTGTTACGAGGTCGGCTTCGAACTTCTTTCCCAATTCTTTAATAATATGCCCGGTTCGGAAAGATTCTTTTTCCAGCACAATCGTAAACTATATTTCGACTTAAAAGGTTTGAATCGTTCGCTTCTGAGGGAACTTGGACTTAACGAAATTACCGCTTTAGATTACTGTGCGAAATGTAATTCTGATTTATTTTATTCGGTTCGTCGTGACACTACCACTGGTCGTAACCTTGGTTTAATCTGGCGGTCAACCCAGCCCTTCTTAAATCTTGCTTCTGGGAAAGGAAGGGCTGGGTCAACCCCAAAAATGAGACCGCGAGATAATTGAATGTTTTGGTGAAATTACTTGGGAAAATAAAAAGGGCTGAGCGAAGCCCAGCCCTTTAGTTTATGTTTATTGTTATTTCAATACGACGAATTTCTCAATCGCTTTGAAGTTTCCTGCTGTCATCTTGGCAATGTAAATACCATTTCTAAGTTCTCGGCAATCAGTATTAAGTCGATAAGTTCCAGCCGTTCGGGTTCCCGAAAGAAGATTCTTCACGACGCGTCCGTTGATATCATAAATCGCAATTTCGACATTGCTCGGATTGGGTAAGGCAAAACTAATCGAAAGATTATTAGCCGTAGGGTTGGGGTAAGGCTTGAACAGGTCGAAGGTGATTGGCACATCATAGCCACAAGGAGGGGTGGGACCTATTGCAAAGGGTTGAGTATTTACTATTGCCCCTGCTTTAACCAACAGCCAAGCCGTAACCGCATTATTGTTCGGGTTTTCATCCACATCAAGATAAGTCGCAGCACCTTCGTTATACAAACCAAGAACCGAGACCCAGGGATTGAATGCTACCGTGGTGGTTTGACCAGCGTCCAGGTGGATAAAACGGACATCGAAGTAGATACAACCGATAGAGAAGAAAACTAAGAAGTCTTCGTCAAATCCGCCGAAGTTCTTGACCAGAGCCGTTGGTATGACAGTGCTGTCTGGGGTTATTTCACCATTCGGTTCAAGAATCGCGATTACCCCAACGTCATGATTCAACCCAGCCGGTACTCCGTATTCAACCGCCGCTTCATACAGCACGGGCGAAGCAGATCCGCCGCCCATTTCCACCCGGTATTGGAAATAATGATGCCCAGGGGTTGTTACGCCTGAAATATCAAAATTACCAGAAGCCGGACCAACCGGGACGTCAAACGGTCCTTGCCATGGATTGGTAATGATTGAAGCGGCATCCGTCCCTGACCGGACATAAAATCTAAACATCGTGGTTTCCGGACGAGAGCCAATCCAATATAGTTTTTGCCAGGAAGTCGCATCAAGTTTCTCTAAAATCGGGGATTCGAGATAACCAAATGAAGCAAATCTGACTCCCGCTGCAATATTCTCCCACCAGGCAAATTGACCTTCTCCGGATCCAAGAATATCCAGGTCGAAATCAGACCCACCTGGTTTGAAATCTAAGTTTGCAGCAAAAATCCAGTGTGCGTTTGAAAAGTTGTTGTCGATGGGAACTAGGGTAAAAGTATTTAGGGGAGCTTGGCGGAAGTAACCAACTCGAGTATAAGCGCCAAGTACATCGGCTATACCGTCTAAATCCATGTCTTCACCGATACAGGCGTCTCCATAGTTGTAAGCGTTAGTCCCAGTAACGATTGAGTGTTTTATGTAACTGGTTCCAGAACCGTTATTCTCATACCATGCTATCTCGGGGGTGGATGCGAACTCAAACGCAATGAGCAAGTCTTTTTTGCCGTCATTGTTGAAATCACGAATCGAGATACCATCAATATCACCGGTATTCGGCGCGGTCCAGCTCGGCGTGCTTGGGAAAGTACCGCTGGAGTTGATATAGACGTCGCCGCTATTGAATATATCGAGATAGGTGTCATTGTTCAGGTCGCCCAGATAAACCCGCCACCAGTTACCAGTAGTATTGATGACTACCCTGGTGAAAGTCATTGTTCCATTATTTCGCCACAGGTCGAGTTTAGTGCCGGTATCCCCGTAAATCAAGATATCCTTATCGCCGTCGTTATCAACATCGCCTACATCACAAGAGGCTCGTCCATAATTAGTGCTTCCGATAGTGTGTGAGGTAAAGTTGTAACTGCCAGTATTCTCAAGCCACACCCAACCGGGTGAACGGGGCACTACGATATCAGCGTCACCATCGTTATCAAAATCACCGCACCATAGCAATCCATAACCGGTGTTACCTGGTAGGCTAAGGTCCTTCAGAAAAACGAAATTAACATCACCAGTTTCGACCTTTTGGTTTTTATATATTCTGATAACGTCGCTATTGCTTATCCAGGCAGCAAGGTCAAGGTCGCCATCGCCGTCAAAATCAGCCGGATATGTTCCGTCTTGTCCTATTATTCCCGAATACGTTTGAATGCTGTGTTTTACCCAGCCGCCGGGAGTGGTTGTGCCAACCAGTGATATTTGTCCCGAGATGTTGTAGTTGATGCTCTCGGATTGATAGAAAGCAGAACCCCAGGTGCCTAAGGGACCCAGCGTTCCTGGACCAGAAACCCAATCGGTTTGGATTTCCATTGCTTGCGGAAGCAGTAATGTTATTGCTAACAGTATATGCATATACTCCTTTCACAAAAATCAATAACTCAAATAATTTGACGCCCCGTGTTTTTATTTTTTCTTCGCGTTCCTAATAAGCATGCCAAAATATTTCACCACTCGTCAGCATTTAAGAACAGGCGTCTATCCTGCTAACAAATATGGATTGCTAAAATAGCAATCCGTAAGGATTGTATAATAGTAAGTTTTTTGGGCAACCTGTCAAGAAAGAACTTGCAAAAAAGTTGCCATTTTTTGGTAATTTCGTGCCAATTTAGTGATAAATATGGGGTCGAACCTTGGTTCGACCCCATATTTTTTACTTTTTTACTTTGTCAATGTGAATTTTTCAATTGCGCTATAATTGTCAGCTGTCATCCGAAGAATATAGGCACCATTCGGAATATCTTGGCAGTTTACATTAAGATTATGGAATCCAGCAGTTTTAGTTTCAGATAATAAAACCTTAACCGTTCGTCCGTTGATGTCATAAATTGCTATTTCAACTTTGGTAGTTCGAGGAACCGAAAAGCGAAGCGAGAGATTTTCTCGTGCGGGATTTGGATAAGGTTTAGCCAGAGCAAAAGCAAGTGGCGCAGCAACCTTATTTTCTTGTGAGTTATAAGAAGGCGGGGTAACTGTTAACCAGAGTAGAATTCGGTCATTAAGATCGTTTTCATCATTCTCAAGTCCGGTTTCAGCCGCTTCATTGTAAAAGCCCGTTTCAGTCGTCCACGGAGCAAAGACAATGGTATCAACCGCGCTGATGGGTAAAGTGACTATCATCCAGTCATAATAAGCACAGCCGATAATGAAGTAACAGGGGAAAGTTTCGTCAAAGTTGCCGAAGTTCTGAATTACCGCAGTTGGTGAGACAACAGTGCCCGCAAGGATTGTGCCAACCGGTTCGATAATTTCGATTACACCAACGTCATGACCGCCGGGCAGAGATTCGACAACAAAAGAACCATAAGCGGTATCATTGGTCATATCTTCATCGCCTACCAGTGCGGTATAAGCAACCGTATTATAAGACCCAACTACGGCGGTCCACAGGTCAAAATTAACTGTTGCGGTAGCACCTGGTGCGAGGTCAGTGACGGTCTGGGTATTACTATAACCATTGAATTCAAATGTAACTGGGAAGGTTTCGGTCTGATTGCCGAAGTTTTCCACGGTGACGCTTGGAGTAACCGAGGTATTCTGGGGAATTGTTCCAATTGGAGCAAGAATGGCGGTAACCCCGACATCATGAATTACTCCTGAAACCACTTCAAATGCACCATAAGCTGTATCATTGGTTGGATTCTCGTCGCCATCAAGCATACTATACGATATTGTGTTATAGGAGCCTAATACTGCGGTCCAAGGAGTAAATTCAAGCGTATCAACTATACCAGCATCAAGCGTAACTTCGACACTATCACTGTATGTTCCGAAATCAAATTTAACCAAGAAAGTCTCGGAATTGTTGCCAAAGTTTTTAACAACCGAGGTCGGTGTTACAACCGTGCCTTCCAGGATCGTGCCGGCTGGTGCGAGAATCTCGGTAACCCCAACATCATGGGCGGGAAGAACCGTTGTTACGGTTTTAACGGCATCTTGCTTCTGGTTGTTTGCTTGAGAAGTTGATAAGATGAGAACATCCAACGAATTACCACTCGGAACCGTGAGGTCAGGGGTAACTTCAACCCTAATCTCTTTGTTTTCGCCAGGGTTAAGTCCACCAGTTGGCCAACCACTACCGGTTACCTGTGAGGTGATGTTATTGCCACCAACGAGTTCGTCGTAGTAAGCAATGTTCCAGCCGCTGCCGCCGGCCGGTCCGGTGACGGTAAACCCGTCTTCACCATTACCATCGTTTTCAATTTTGACATGATAAATAGCGGCATTGTTCGGTAAGACGCTTTGGTTCTTAGTTTGCTGATCTCCAGTAGTGTTGTAGATATTGTTTCCGATGTAATCTGTTTCGAAACTGTTTTTAATTAGATTGTCCACTTGATACTCAAAACTTATCAGCGACGCAAAAAGGTATTGAACCACTGCCACCGAGTCGCCAGGCGCAAGAACTATCGCATTGGTTGAATCGCTTCCCCAGTAATAGAGAATTGCGCTATCGTCATCATAGATATATTGCCCAGTTGGGGCATAGCTAAATGCTGTGCCATAACTTGATGGCCAGTCCGCAAACTGTAACAAGTCCGGCTGGCTTGGCATGGGTTGAAAGTAAGCCGGCCCGATTACTGAACCTAAGTTATAGAAGGTGGGCGCAAGCGAATCGTCGGTTATTTCATAGTGGGTAAAACTTATGCTTGCCCATTCGGTTTCGTTTACTAACCACTGTCCCTGGGGATTTTTCTCTCTTGTCGTTGCACCATCGTTTCCATCAATCATGATATCCCACTCGTATCTCATACCAAGAGCTGCCGAAGCACTACCCAGGTTCTTTATTTTAGTCAGCACGGCAATCCTCGAATCATCGAGGGTTGTTCCTACAATGTAAGTGAGTTGGTCAATCTTTAAGGAATCGGGTTGACCGGTAAGGGTCCATGATGTGAGAACCTCGGTAGCACTTTGCTGAGTAACGGCACCGTAGGGTCCAATGTCGACCGTTGTATATCCAGGATCCGGAGTTGGACCGTCGTCGGTCGAAACGTAAATAGCATGTGAGTTGTAAGACTTGATACTTAAATAAGTTGACCAAGGACTATGACCCGCTCCGCCATAAAGAACATTTTGTTTTGAACCCATCTGAATTGTTGCCGGATGGCTATCACCGGTACATACCGTATAAGTGCCGCGACCGCCTTCTAGATCTTCGACTGTAAGGTCGTAGTAGTTATTGGTGACAACGATTGTCGGCATTAGTGCTGCTCTTATTGGTCTCATTGATGCTTTCGCTTTAACTTGTTTATGATTTTGAGTATTTGCTAACCCGATACTCAATAGAATAACAAGTAGAATTGCGGTTACTTTATACTTCATATTACCTCCAAAAACTAAAAAAAGTAAATATATTATAATATAAAGACGCCCTAGATATTTGTTTTTTATTTTCAACCAGGCTTTCTTTTGCCAAGCGCACTAAGAGAAGCAGGCGTCAATCGGCATCCAGAGTTAAGTTTTAAAATGAACTAGTTTCAAAAATAATAGCCAAGCTAAAGAATTTGTCAAGCGAAAAATGGCTAAAAATTGGTAATATTGTGACAAATTTGTATCAAAAATGGTTCACTAACGGGGATTTAAAGGATAAAATTGAGATATTTCACTTTCTCGATTTTTTTGCTCAATGCTTAATTGGTACTACTCTCAGACTGAAAGGATAAATTTATGGTTGATTAAAGAATTCGGATAGGTCTTTACGGCTAAAGCGTTTCTTTTCCAATAATGAATTTAAGATAGAACTTCCGGCACTAAAATAGATTTGATTATTGCCATTATTAATGAATCCGTGAGCATAACCGATTTTTACTGAAACCGGCATAAAATAGGCAAGAACTAAAGATGTTTGTAATTCAACAAATGCGCCGAGTTTAGGGCGGTCGGTTCCTGCCTTCGAACCCGGTATTCTAAAACCATCCCAACCCAAACCGGCATCGAGACCAATTGCCCCAGAAAAATTAGATAAGAAAAACGGTGTAGTCCCCAATCCCCGTTCTACCCAAACTAAAGGAAATCGATATTCAAGGGTCGCTTTCAGCGCATTTTGCCGAGCGATTGGTTCTTGGTCATAACCTCTTACTGAAAACATACCTTCGGTTCCGCCCAATTGATATTGCTTTTTTATAATGCTGTCGCCCAACCCGGTAGCGCCACTGAGTTTAAAGACAAAAACATGATGGTGAATTGGTAAAGAAAGATATTCGGAATAATTCCCTTGCAATTTAGTTAGATTATAAGCACTGCCTAAATAGCGACTAAAATGCGAAATATCTAACCAGAAACCTCTGCCGTCAACCGGACTGATTGAATAGGGATAACGTTTCGCATTACCGGTTTGCCACTCCAAACCCAATCCAGAAAGAAAGCGGGTATTATTGTGATTAAATTCATAGTAAGGTAAGAGCAGGTGATAGGAAAAGGTTGAATAAAATGGAAAATACCCCGAAATTCCTACTCCCTGCTCATTGCGTTCATAAAAACCATACAGGCTAAAATGATATTTTTGACTGTTATAGGATAAATAGGCATAAGGATTTTTCTCTTTCGGGCGATAATTCACCGATAACAATATTATATGTTGTAAAAGAACATCGGCACCTGCGGTGAAAACGCCAAAACTGAAAGTCGTATCATAATACACTACGGGCAGCCAAAACTTGGGGAAAATTGAGGCAAGCGGGTCGTATTGATAAAGATTTATTCTTACTTCTTCAGTTGCCGCTGGTATTGGAGACAATCTTTCGGCAATGATTTGGGCTTTTTCCCAGGAGCCGGGTTTAAAATTGATAAAATGTATATCATAGCCGCGTTCGGAATAAAGTAAAAAAGCAATTCTTTTCCCGTCGGGCGAAACCGTAGGGGCGAGTGCACCGGACAGCACATTGGTTACCTGATAAATTTGTCGGTTTTCAAAGGAATATGCATAAAGATTGAACACGCCGGTTCGGTCCGTACTGAATAAGATATATTTACTATCTGGTGTCCAAGTGGGCTGGATATCGGTAGCGAAGTCAAAGGTTATTGGTATGTTCCAGCCCGCTTCTAAATCGACCACTAAAATATCCTGATAACCGCCTTCTTTCCACACCGCTACCGCAATCTTTTTCCCATCCGGTGAAAATTTGGGTTGGGAGAACTGGGTGTAATCATCTTCTTCCATTAGGGGTTCTGGTTTATTGCTATTTCGTTCCAGTAACATTAACCGATTTTTACCCAGGCTATTCTCAACAAAAACAATTTTATTTTCGGTTGGGGAAAAATCTGGGTCGCGCGCCCGCAAGCCATTAGTAATTCGGTAAAGTTCATTGGTCGTTAAGGAAAAAGCAAAGATGTCGTCGTAATCATAGTAATTCTGCGTGACATTACGCATACTGAATAAAAGTTCGCCGCCATCGGAAGATAAACTTAAGGTTTTGCCAATAAAGCCTTTTGTAATCGTTCTGGTTTCTTTGGTTATGAGGTCAAGCGATTTGATGGAGGGTAATTCGTCGGGATTGTAAGAGACAAAATAGATTTTTTCGCCATATTTGGAAAATTGGGGAGCAAACAGATCAAAACCGATTTTGGTAACCGGCATTGATTCGGTTAAGGGTTTGAGTTTTATCGTTTCGGCGACTGCCTGAGGCAGCTCGCGGACTGTTTCAAGCAGTTGCCATTCCCGCCACAAATTATAGAAATTTGTCCCAAACACTTTACGGGCGGAAAGGTTCACTAAGAACGGTAAACACTTTGAATAATAATCGGTATATTGGACTAATTTTTCATCGCCGAATCGATTAGCCAAAAAGGAGAAGAATTGGCTACCATAGATGTAGGGCGCTTCGCCGTCAGGATATTTTCTCAATTCATAGGTTGTGGGCTGGTCGATTGGCAATAACCGATTAGCTAAGGTAGCTGCTCTCATTTTCATCGCATATTCTGGACTGCGGGTTCGACCGAACTGAGTAAATTCAGTTTCGTTATGGACGGCAAAACCTTCAAGCAGCCAGAGTGGAGTTAAAGCGCCGGGGACTATTACCCGTCCAAAAATTTTCCTCAAGAAATTTGGCAAGCCATGTACCTTATCCATCTGTAAGGTATGGGTATATTCATGCAAGATAAGAGTGCGAAACCAATCGTCATAATTAGTTAAATCGCCTGCCGGCTGGGTCGGCATTACGGTAATTGTGTTGTGCGGAAATGGCAAAGACCAGCCTTGGGCATAGTCATAGAAATCGGCAATTATGACATTGACTTTTTCACGTGGGTGCCACTGCATAAATGGCGCAAGCAGGCTATCCGCCTCTTCACAATCCCCAGCAAATCGGCGGGCTAAATTTTCTTCTTCCTTGTTCAGACCCGAAGTACTTGGTATGTAAATAGCAAAATGGTTAGTCTCAAGCACAAACCAGGAAAGCGATGGGTCATATTCGTATGCCGATTGGCTGACCAAACAGAAAAACAGGATGAGATTAACCATTCGTAGCATCAACCGATTCGTCGATTCCGCTCTTGGGCGCAAGCGCGGAATCTATCACTGAACCGGTTGCTATTTGCAAGCGTTTCACCAATATTGTCGCATAGGAACCTTTGGGCAAGAAAAAATCAAGCTCCAGTTTTAGTTTTCCTTGGTAACGCTCATCTACGGCGGGTTCTTTAGCCGAAAGTTTTTCGGGAAAGACCAGGGCTTTTCGGTCAAATGGTTTAAGAAATATACCCCGGACCCTTATTGGCATCTTTAAATCTTTCAAAACAAACCCCTCGCGCCAAAGTATATCAGTAGTTATTTTTTCAATCTTTTCACTCTTAAAAATTGTTTTCGGACTTGGGTTGGGAATCGATAGAGTTGCAAGATAGGTTCTAATACTATCCGGTAAGGTTTGGTAAAATAAAAAATTGCCAGCCGAATATGGATAGATGGAGAGTTTCAGGTTTAAAGAATGGAGTAATTCGGCTAAGATTTCATTCCAAAGAAAGGATTGATAGGCAGCAATTAGTAATTCAAGAATTTTCCGGTTGGTCTGGCGAATTGCTCCATTAAAATCCTTGGGATGTTTGACCAGATAATTGATAATGGGCTGAAATTCCCGGTTTTTGACCGTTCGGCACTTCTCCCAATCACCCCAATGCTCTGCCAGGAATTTCTTTACCGAACGGGTCGATGTATCATCGGGTCCCGAGGGTGTTGCCATGTAAAGTTTTAAGGCGCCGTTAAAATGTTTTTGCAGTAATTTCTGAGTAAAAAATCCCCGGTGATGTCGCTGCGAACCAAATCGCTGTTCATCATAGTAATTGGGTAAACCGTCCCTTTTTATTTTCTCAAGGGTCGATTCGATTTTGGGAATTTCAAATTCTTTTAAATCCCGAAGCGTAATGTGAAAGGAATTACCTAATAGATAGTCACGGGCAGTCGGATGTTCGGATTTGCCGAGATAGGTTAAGGAAAAATTTTCTTCGGCAATTTTGGGCGGACCGTCACCAATTATTGAGACATATTGGAAAGTTTGGGCATAGCGGTCCTTTAAACCGGCATAACGTATCGTCGAAAGCCGATATCTTCGCTTTAAATAGTCGATTAAATCTAAGGTGCTCCAATTTCGCTTTTCCAGGCGGTAGATTGAATATTTACCGTGCTGACCTATTTCTAAAGTTACTTTCTCTTCAACCCGAAAATCTTCGGGAATAACCTTTATTTTCATTTCAATTTTAACCGCAGATTAACCCGGATAAACACAGGTTTTTCATCCGCGTGCATCCGTGGTTTCATAAAGATTAAAGAAATTTCTCAAACTGGCTAGCGCCGAGAATCGCGGCATCGTCTTTCAGTTTGGATAAGACAATCTTCAGCTTGCGACCGGAGAAATTCATTATTCGCTCGGATACGGTTTTCTTTATCGAATCTAATAACAATTTACCAAAACCGCTCACCCCGCCCCCAATCACAATAATTTCCGGGTCAATTAAAGAAACGACATTAGCAACGCCTACCCCGACATAAAAACCAGTTTCTTTTATTATTGCTTTAGCTAATCTATCTTCTTTCTTTGCCGCAAGAGAGATGATTTCAGGCGTAATGTTACTATAATTATATTTTGATAATTTCAGCATTGTTGAGTTTTGCGGTTTACGCTTTCCGGTTTGACTTTTCAGTTGTTTAATTGCTCGCTCAACAATATATTCTGCCCCGGCATATCTTTCCAGGCAACCGTAATTCCCGCACCGGCATTTTGGACCAAAGGCATTAATCGAGGTGTGCCCGACCTCACCTGCCACCTGATTAATCCCGAGCAATAATTTTCCGCTAAAAATAATCCCGCCCCCGATTCCAGTCCCCAAGGTTATGCCGAAAAGACTGCTACTGCCTATCCCGGCACCAAAACAATATTCGCCTAAAGCAAAAGCATTGGCATCGTTGCCGACAAAAACTTTAGCTTTTACTTCATCCTCAATCCATTTCTTGAGTGGAATATTTTTCCAACCCGGCAAGTTGGGTGAGAAGTGGATAATGCCTTGGCGGTGGTTAACCAATCCGGCTGACCCGATGCCGATAGATTTCACCTTCACCTTATTTACTCGATGCGGTTGAGAAGAAAATTGTAGGCACGATTTTAATCGTGCCGGCACAGATGAATCAGTGCCTACAAATTCCCCGGAGGAAGACAAAGATGAAGCTAAATGTCTTATCGTCTTTATGATTCGAGATACAACTGATTTTGGTCCTTCTTCAGCTGAGGTCGGAATATTTAAGCGGCTTAAAATTTTCCCATCGGCTGTAACCAGCCCAAACTTGATATTAGTACCACCGAGGTCAATACCAATACTTACTGCTAAACGTTTAACGCCCAACGCTTATCTTTCGGTAGTGATAACGAATTAAGTTTTCGTAGCTCTTCGTTAAAGGCACATTTCTTCGTGCCATTACGCTCTTAGCGGTTTTTAAGACATCTTCAATTTGCCATCGTTTTTTATTGCCCCAGCTGAATGATGGAATTGTTTTAGAAGAGAGTCCGGGTTCAAAAAGATTGGCAAAGATACCAATCATCGCACCGGTATTGATTAAGGTGCCGATTGCGGTTTTGCTGTGGTCACCGATAAAACAGCCGAGCTTAGTAATCCCGGTATCAATCTCCTTTTTACCAACGGTTACTTTTATTGAGCCGTAATCGTTACGCAAATCCGAATTCGTGGTAAGTGCACCCAAGTTTACCCATTCCCCAATATAAGAATGTCCCAGAAAACCTTCGTGATGTTTATTGGAAAATCCTTGAAAGATGGATGCTTCCACTTCGCCGCCAATTCGGCAGTTTTCCCCAAAAGAACAGTTCGGTCTTATTTTAGCGCCATCAATTATCGTATTCTTGCCGATATAGCAAGGACCTTCGATTAAGCTCGTAGGGCTAATTTTTGCACCTTGGTCAATATATATCGGACCAGAATGGAGGTTTAAAACTGCCCCGGGCTCGATGCGGGCGTTTTGCGCCAGTTGAAGTTTGCTCAAATCACCGTAGATGATAGCCCGCGGTTCTAAGATACCTTTCACCTGCCCGGCAGTAAAATCATTTTTTAATAATTCTGGATTCAAGGTAATTAAATTCCATGGGAAATTAATCAATTTTGCTGCAACTTCTTTTTGTTTCAATCGTAACTTGGCAATATCTTTAGAGTCGATTGGCAATCGTTTAATCTTAGAAGAATGCACCCGAAAGCCCACAATATCATATTGTAATTGACTACTTTTGGCTTTTGACTTATGGCTTGTGCCTTGTGACACGGGACTAGTATCTTGTGGTTTGTGGCTTGTGACTAAAATTTCTTCTTCCCCTTCGATTGGAATCATTTCTTCAAGTATTGCCCGACCGGATAAAAAGAGAACTGTATCGTTTTCAATTTCTAATTTGGAATTTGTACCTTGCACTAAGCATTGTCGAATCGACCCTTCGTCGAGGCAAATCGCCCCCGCTTTTCGGGGAAGACCCGACTCGGGAGGATACCCTTCCCTGGTTACTGGTACTAAATAATCTCTAACTAAAAATCCAATTGCTTCACCGGGATAAAGTTTCTGGATTCTTTCGAGGATGGTAAAATTACCACAGCGCAAATCAAAGGTTGGTCTTGTATAAACCAATGGTAATAAATTCTTATATCCTTCGTCTTCATAAACAAAAATCATAATAGTTTAGTTCCTCCAAATACGAATTTCACGAATAAAAAACATTCGTGCTATTTGTTGTCATTCGATACATTCGGTTTATCAAACATCATGCAATAACAATATCCACCAGTTATGAACTGTCAAGGATTTTTTCGGAGACTCAGTGGTTAAATTTTTTTATTTCGCGGTTATTTTCATAGTTCTTCAGCCAGTCAGAAAAACTTGACAATTGACCAAATTTTTGTTAAAAATAATCAAGCATCGTTAGAACATTGGTGGAGTTAGTAAGTTTGTGGACGTAATGTTTTTGTGGGCAACGATGCTCTTTTACAATTTGGCTTAAGAGAACCAACTGACAGAGCAAAAAAGTAAATAACCATACAATTTCTCAAGATTAACACAAGATAAAATCTGTGCAAATCTCGTGTCAATCTCGTGGTTAAATGGCTTTTCAGTGACTTCCGTGTCTTCTGTGGTGTCATTTTATTCCGCCTAAGGGAGATTGATGTCTGAGGTTCGGGTTTTATAAGCTAACACAATAAAAGAAGCAAGGAGAAATACCTGTCTGCCCGAATCGGGCAACCGATTTTTCATTGACGACAGGAAGCCCGAATTGGGCACAGGCAGATAAGTCTAAAAATACAAAAATAAGGAGGTTAAGATGGATAAAGAAAAACGAATATCTTATCTAAAAGAGTATCGTGAGCAATGTGGTGATGTGATGCGAGAACAGAGTAAAGAATGGCAAAAGCTTCATCCTGGCTACTGGCATAAATGGCGGCAGAATCATCTTGAGCATCGTCAAAAATACGAAAGGGAGTATTATCATCGCCGCCCTAAAACTAAAAGCCAGATAACCCACTCACCAAAAAAACTGGTGCTTGACAATTGGTTAAATTTTAATAATTTTACAATGTAAGGTAAGAATATGGCTGTTTATGAATCAGATTTTTTAAATACTATTTTTTAAAAAGATGAACAGTTCAATAAGAATAAAATTCCTTGTAATTTTTTCCGCCTTTTTTATCTCATCTCTTCTTGCCCAAGAGACGCATAACTTAGAAGTCATTTGGACGGGTAGATGGCCCGCATCAGTAACCGGTGTGCCAGAATCGTGCCAGACTTATGGTATGCGTTTAGGCTCAGGTGATTTGAATGGAGACAGCTTAAGTGATTTGGTGATAAATTCAATGCCGGTATTTTGGGTTGGTGCTCAGGATACCCCGACTTCTTATGTATTAATCCATTTTGGGCGGTCAGTCCTTGATACAATACCCGACATAATTTTAAGAGCAGAAAACCCTTACGATGCCTTGGGTTTTTCTATTTGTACCGGTGACATAAATGGCGATGGATTTCAAGATCTAATAGTTGGCGCGCCAATGGGTTCAAGCTCGCCACCTGGGCGACTTCCTCGGGTTTACGTTTATTTAGGTCCTGTGAATAATAATGACACGGTACCTGATTTTACCTTGTATGGACGAGAAGGGAGTGCCTATGCCGGAGCGATTGCTTGTGGCGACGTAAATGGCGATACTTACGATGATATTATCGTCGGTGCATATGCCGATTGGCCTGGAACCGGCGGTTATCTAATGGGTCGAGTTTATATCTATTATGGCAGTCCAAATTTCGATACTGACCCAGATGTGATTATAAATGGTGGTCATGAAAATGATCGTGAAGGCTTTGGTTTTACAGTGGGAAGCTCAGGTGATGTGAATAACGATGGAATCGATGACATTATCATAGGAGCCAGTACATTTGGTCAAAGTATAAAAGGAAGAGTCTATATTTATTATGGCGGCAACCCAATGGATACTTCTTACGATGTGGCAATTAGTGGTGAAGTTCCAAATCAAAGTTTAGGTTGGTCTCAAAAGGTAAATTTAATTAAAACAGAATTTATGTACGATTGGGCATGTTTTGGGTCTCAATTTTGGCCCTACGGATTTCCAAGACCAGGACCTGGGAAAATTTATGTTTTATTTGGCGGCAATCCAATGGACAGCATTCCTGATGTCTGGATGATTGGTAGAGGGGATACCACAGGTTTAGGATGTAGCGTTTCTAATGCCGGATTTATTAATCAAACCAATTCAGAAGGAATCATTTCTGGTGCACCCGATGACTTCAATCCGTTTGGAACTTCTTATCTTTGGTTAGGTGGTGAACTATTAGATACGGCTCCGGACGCTTGGTTAAGAGGGGTACAAAATAATGAGGGTGTTGGCTGTTATGTCGCATCAGCCGGTGATGTTGATGGTGACGGTAAAGACGAAATAATGGTCTCGAACTATGCTTCTACTTATCCTCACTTAAGGGTTTGGGTTTGTAAATATACCGGCTCTGGAATTGAGGAAGAACGTTTACCAATAACGATAAATCGTCTATTCATTAAGATTAGCCCAAACCCGTGTTTGAATTATACCACTATCAGTTTCTCGCTAACGGCAAAGAGTAGAGTATCATTAAAGATATTCGATGTTTCAGGCAAGAAAGTAAAATCGTTTGATAATGAAAAAAATATTTTAAGTGCCGGCTATCATACGATACATTGGGATTTGCGTGATAACAAACAGATAAAATTAGGGAGCGGAATTTATTTGTTAGAGATGCAGTCAGAGAGAGAAGGTATAAAAAAAAGAGAAATGAGAAAGATAAAAGTGATCAAATGAAGATAAAAGAACCTGGCACCCGGGTCGATATAGAGAAAAAAATCCTGGGTATTACAACCTTAACAATCCGAAGAATAGATAATTTTCAGTCTTACGGGGCTGGGACGAAAAGAAAATCTATGCTTCAGGTAATAGAGTTAGATACAGCACCGGAAGAATCCGTTATTGAGGCAAAGCGGTTTCTTCAAGTTAAGACAGAATTGCCTCGAGTGATAAGAGGAGGATGAAATGAGAAGAGCATCCTTTATTTTACTCGCTGTCCTAACGGCAATAACTGTCGCGGTCGAGTTTGAGGTAACGAACTATAATTCCGGCGATATAACGATTAATCGCATTGCATGGCCAGATTGGTATGCAGATTATCGTTGGGCAGTAGGGGATAGTGGTCAGGTTTTCAAACTAAACCAGGACGGCACGCTATCAGAACGTTCTACTCTCGATACCGCATATAATCTGACAGGAATTGCATTTGGAAATCACGGGTATATTGTTGGGTATAAAAGAGCTACTAATGAAGCGGGACCTAAGTGGAAGGGCAGCATTTGGAGGACAACTAACAGCGGCTCAACTTGGAATTCATTGCAAATTAACCCTAATCCGTTTCCGCCGAATATTACAGTCCCTTATCTAAATGTCGCGGTTGGCAATGTCGGGACATACGATAAAGTTTGGATTTCCTGCGGATTTGGGTATGTACTTTGGTCTAGTGATGGCGGAACGACATGGAGACTTACTCCACAAAAGCCAGGTGGTGAAAATCATTATGGTTGGTTATGGGGAATATGGAGCGACCATATGGACCCAGATTCAGTTTGGGTTTGTACCGACCAATCCAAACTTGTTGCTGTAACGAACGACGGAGGCAGTAGCTGGACAACCTTTGAACCATTCGATACTTTATCGTCTAATGATATTAGTTCAACCAGTAATATCGAAGACATCGTTATTGCCGGTTCAAGGGGAAGATTAGTATCTTATTATGATGAAGACTGGCTTCAATACTATCCTTTTCGGACAGGTAATTATAGCCTTACCAAAGATCAGTGGTTCTATGGTGTTTATGCTTTCAATAGTGAAAAATTCGGTGCAGGCAGCGGAGGGACGATTGGTTCATTTGATTGGGAAAATTACGAGAAGAAGTACTGGTATTCAAGACGCTATGACCTTCGTGACATAGAAGCTATCGCTTATCCTGGTGTTTCTAAAGACTTTTATGCTGTTGGCAGCAATGCAGCAATTATTCACGGTTTAGAGACAGAGAGTTCAACTCCGGTAGAAGAGCCAGATACGGTTTCCCCTGGTAATCCACCGTGGTATTTTCACGTTGTTGACTATTCAGACGACCATGGCTGGCAAGTAACCGGGAATTGGGATGCCGTTACAGGTGCTGATTGTTATGAGATATATATTCGACCTAAATGTGATATGAACCTAAATGGAATCACAGGTTACGGTACTTACCAATGGATTAAAACAGTTTATCCGCCAGCTACAAGCTTTTCTTATGACTCGGCTCTTACCGGTCGCCATCTTAAGTATAAGATACGTGCATATGATAATGGTGTCCCGATAAAATCTCAGTATGATACATGTACTTCTATTGACAATGTTGAACCACCCAAAGTAACTGGACTTCAAGGAGTATACAATAGAACACTCGATGCAGCGGTCATTTGGTGGGACCCAATAACTGCTGGGCAAGAACCAAACCTTGGTGGTTACTGGGTTTGCCCGGAAATTTTCGGTCTTGATTATAATATCAATCACCCTTGTCCACTCTACCGAAATTATTATGCTGAGAAAGTACCGGAATGGGCACGTGGTCACTATTGGGGGTTCTGGGTCTGTGGGATGGACCGAAGCGGAAATTGGGGTGATTGGTCGGATTCCGTTTTAATCCCAATACCCAATTTGCCTACATCATCTCCTTATGCTACTGCCTTGAATCAAGGTAGACACATTGCAAGGTGGAACAAAAATGCAGTATTACATGTTACTTATGAAGATGAAGATAAAGTTTTTTATACTTACTCGACCGATAATGGAGAAAGCTGGACGAGCGAAGAACTTGGCACTGGCAATTTCCCCTCCATCACCCTTGACCACAAAGATAATCCCTGGATTGCATACTGGAAAGACGGCGATATTGTCTGTAAGGTAAAAAGAGAGAATGATTCTTGGAAGACGATGACCGTTTATGACGGGAACGGAACCACCACCTGGGCTGGTGCACCGGCAATTGCCATGGGGACACTGCCGGAATTAGAATCTATCCCTCCTAACCCACCGTTACCGACTGATTTTGCCTACATAACTTATGCAATATACGAAGGCGAAGAAATGCCCGACATGCCGTCATCACCACCCTATACAAGCACTTATTCCTGCATAAAACTTAGCGTCCTGGATACGATTGACATGGCACATTATTCACTGGATGAAGGTGATGGCGAAAGTCCGGTTGGCGACCCGGCGATTGCCGTGACTCCGGCGGATTATATTCATATCGTCTGGCAGAAAGAAGATGAAATATGGTATTCGACAAACCTTGATGTGATTACTTATAGTAACTGGAAAAATATACAGATGCATGAAAGTATGAACATTTCTGAGAGTCCAGAAGAGCCATCCCTTCACCCCTTTGCTGAATCTTACGGCGACAAACTCTATGTTGCCTGGAAAGAAGGCGACCCAGGAGAGATTTATCGAAGGATGCGGGACCTTTCTTCGGAACAGGAAATGAAATGGGATGACCCGGTTAATATAAGCAACAGTGCAAACGATGAATCCGATTACCCGGTCTTAGCGACCTCGGATGTCGTCGTATATCAAGAAGAAGTAGATGAAAACAACTTCGACATTTTAGCGTGGATTAATGGCGATGTTGTTAACCTGAGTGAAACCGAAAGTCAGTCAAAATATCCCAATATCATTGTTGAACCGCCTTCGCTAAATTCTGCCAATATTTTCATCGATGCCGTATGGACAGAAGAGCTGGTATCCGACACTCTTTATGATGCAAAATTCACACGATATGAATATGGGGATGAACAAGATGATTTTTGCGAATACATTTCAGTTTCAGTTGGCGATACCGCGGCTTCACCTTATTGTAAACAAAGGGACGGTCGTATCGATTATGGCGAATTCGCCTGCGATTACGACAATTCTTCACTTATCTATACCATTCCCTATCTTAACCCAACATCAAATTACCTCTTAAGAGCAATAGTTTATAAAGAAGGAAACCAGCAAGGGAAAGAAGAGGTATACGTTGATTCGACTTCTGTCGCCGAGGTCACCTACGAACCTTATGTCCCAGAAACTGTCTATGTCCTGCTTCCGAAAGAAACTTATGAGAATGACTTTGAAATAGGCAAAGAGATTGAAAAGATCCTGGGCAATTATGCGCTACTGGCTGATTTGAAGATTTATGAAGTTAGCCTACCTGACTCAGGCGGAGGTGGTGGACAGAGTGCTGGCTCAAGCAGAATAACAAGAACAGTGCTTTACCAGAACAATCCGAATCCATTCAATGCATTGACTAAAATCTCCTTTGGTTTGGCAAAAGAAGGCTATGTGTCACTTTCAATTTTCGATGCAACAGGAAGAAAAGTCAGAACTCTCGTAAACCAAAACTTAAAACCGGATAATTATAATTTCACTTGGGACGGAAAAGACAACAGGAATAAGAATTTAGCTCGTGGTGTTTATTTCTATCGGCTTCAGGCTGAAGACTTCAAGGATACCAAAAAGACCATCCTCTTAAAATAGCCTAAGGTTATTGAAAAGCCCCTGATTTTTCCGGGGCTTTTCTTTTTTTTCTCTTCATAATAAGTAATAGTAAACGGATTAGTAACCGACCCCCTAACTGACTCCGTAGGTTGCCCCCTAGGCTACCCCGAAAAGCAGTGACTAGTGGATAGTGTATAGTGGCTAGTGAGAATACATACTTACTTCCAAACTTACTCAGAAGCCAGCCCCTGGGTTACCCCTTGGGCTACCCTCCGAGCTACCCTTTAGGCTACTCCCCGGTCTACCCCCCAACCTACTCCCGATGCTACCTCCCGCTCTACCCCGTATGCTACCTATTAGGCTACCCTGAAATCTATCTCCTGAGCTACCCCGCAGGCTACTGCTGGGGCTAGTCCGTAGACTACCCCCTATACCGCTCCCTATACCGTATACGGGGGTCAAGTACCAAATTGTCTGCAAATTCATTCTCCAATAGTTGATGCTTCGGTAGTGGAAATACCAGCTTTTTGATCCCATTCTTCTAGCTCCTTTATGTCCAAATATGGTCTCTGACTCGCCCACT
>Ga0315296_10000099_pt1 | contig 85761 bp, 135 predicted proteins | sample YL17G14_18_MG_FD_203921 | JGI IMG/M metagenome (GOLD analysis project Ga0315296, IMG submission 203921) | Sediment microbial communities from Yellowstone Lake, YNP, Wyoming, USA - YL17G14_18 | ecosystem: Environmental > Aquatic > Freshwater > Lake > Sediment | place: USA: Wyoming | collected... | reverse complement strand
CCTACAATAAGACCTCGCTCATCTCGCCCGCGATGTTCCGCGAGTTCATGGTGCCGCGCTATCAGAAGATCACGCGGCTGCTGGCGGCGCACGGGGTGGACGTCAACGTCGTGGACTGCGACGGCAACATCGAGGAGCTGGTCCCGCTGTGGCTGGAGGGCGGCGTCAACTGCATGTTCCCGCTGGAGGTGGGGGTGTGGGGGACGAACGCGGTTGAATCGGCGAAGCAGTATGGGCGCGAGTTGCTCATGATCGGCAACATCAGCAAGCGCGCGCTGTCGGGCGACCGGGCGGCGGTGGAGCGCGAGGTGATGTCCAAGGTGCCGCCGCTGGTCGCGCGCGGCGGCTACATCCCCACCCCCGACCACCGCGTGCCCCCCGACGTGCCGCTGGCGAACTACCAGTACTACTGATGAGTGATGAGATAAATGAGAATGGGGTAGTTTTTTGATGCGATAAATGCAAATGGCCGCCGCTAGGCGGGGTGGCGGAGACGGCAGCGAGGGCGGCAATAACTGCCGACCGCGACCGGGCGATCCGTAGCACCCTGCGCACCACGGGGAGGCAACCCGCGCCGCGATCCCACGGGCAGGAGTGCCCACGCTCCACATCCACGGGCGGGGGCGCCCGTGCTCCACACTCAGACCTCAGAACCGGCCAGAGCGCGCCCGCCCACGTCCAACCCCACGGCCCCCAGGCCACCGAACAACCCCGTGAGGGCCGCCGTCACGATCGCCGGCCCGGTGATCGCAGGGGCCCAGAACAGACTCATCGCGGCGAGCCAGCGTTCTTGCTCCGAGGCTTGGCTGGCGCGCTTGCCCGCCTTGCGCTGTTCGATCATACCGCCAATACCCAGAGCGAGCGGCACGAATGGAAAAGCCATTTGCCTACTCCTTTATCTAACTGGGCGTATGCCTGGCCGCATCAAGCGCGTGCTCCTGCTGCCGCAGGACTGCGCGCAATTCCGAAACCTCAAAGCCAGGACAACTCTTCGCTACGTTCGGAAACTCCCGGTGCCCCACGAAGTGCTCCCACGGCACGCCATAGGCGCGGTGAAAGCTCTCGCAGAGAGCGAGCAGGGTCGCCCACTGCTCGGCCGTCATGTAGCCTATCCCCACGGGTAGGGCCGGCCCCTTGCCGACCAGACATATCCCGATGCTGTCGGCGTTGTGCCCCGCGACGTGCGCTCCCACCTCACTGTCGAGCCGCCCTTTGAGCCACTCGCCGTCCTTGAAGATGACGCGGTGGTATCCGATCTTCGACCACTTCATCACCTCGCGGTGGTAGCGGTCAATGGCTATCAGGGTGGCCGCGTTGCTGGCAGTCTGTGGCGTGTCCGTCTGGTGAATCACAACGCGACGGATTGCTCTCATTGCGGTGTCTCCGGCTTACTTGCTGGAACCAGGCGCGCAACGGCCGCTTCGATAATGTGCGGGCCGGCGATAGCCGCAGCGAACGCGGTAACATACGTGCCGTCAGCCAGAATCGCGGCAGCCACGCCGAGGATGGCGCTGCCGATGAAGCCAAGCCGTAGGCAGCGCGTGACCTTCTCATAGGACCACAGTTTGAGTCCCTTGTGGGCCAGAAGGTCGTGAATCAGGCCACCGGCCACTCCGCACATCCAATACTCAGCCAACCTAGTCGCAAACTCCATTCTCTATCTCCTCTGCGCGGCCACGATTTTCGGTTTGCCGCGCCCCTTCGTCACCGTCACGACGCAGGTGTTGCTCCAGACCTCGTACTGCCTGCCCGTGGCGTCACAGTACGTCATATAGGCGGTGTTCTCCACCGTGTATTTCACCGCCGGGTACGGGCGCGGCATCACCGCCACCATGACCGCTATCGCCCATGCCGTCCACATCTCAAGTCTTCACCAAGCGGTTGCGCGCTTCCAGCCCGGTCATTCTAGCGTGTCCTTCTCCGCTTGCAACTCCGCTATCTGCGCGGCGATGATCGCCTTGCGCTGATTGCAGAAAGCCCGCCACACCCGCTGCGCGAACCCGCGCACACGGGCATCGTCAATCAGCCCCGCCTCGTTGGCCTCGACCAGAATGTATGCGATGTCAAGGCCGGTCAGACGGCTGAACCGGCTGTAGAGCGCCTGCTTTTCCTGCTCGGTCAGAGCCATGTATGATTCCTCCCTACTCCCTGCTCCCTACTTCCTACTCCCTATCTCACGGCAGCCAGAACCGCACGCAGTCTACGCGGGTCACCGCGGCCACGCTGGTGCTTGCGTCCCGCACCAGGATATAGGCATACACGGCGTCGGCGTGCCAGGCCGCAGGGCCGATGGTGGCGACCTGTTGTACCCAGTCGACATCGGGCGTGATGTTTATGACCATAGTGGCCGTCAGGTACCCGCCGCTGCGGTCAGCCTGATAGACCCAGACCTGGATTACATTTTGCGCTTGCGCCCAGACGGCTCTCATCCAGATGGCGACCGAGTAGGTGAACGCCCGGTTGATCGGGATGTACCTGCCATCAACGAGGCCGCGGTTCGCCTGTGCGTACATATCAATCCCCACACTGGCTACGGTGCGGTCGAACTGCACGCACTGCCGGCCGGATACGCTATCAGTTGTGATGAGTGTCCGCGTACCGCCGCTCGAAGCGGGCCAAGTCCACCAGTCGGGCACGCCGTCGGCATCATCGTCTACCTCGAAAGCGCCGTCCGGCAGCAGGTTCTTGGCGTCTATGACGCGGAAGCCCGCACGCTCTTCGAGGCTGATATTCTTGCCGGAGGAGGTCAGCACCCTGAGCTTGCCGTCCGCGCTGTCCACAAACAGCCGCCGCTTGCCGCTAGCGGGGTTCGCAGGCGTCAGCCGCTGCTGTATTTCGAGCACGCCCCTAAGCTCCGTCCTGCCGTCTGGATCACCGAAACGCTGAATCCCCTTCTCGTTTGGGTCAACGCCGTCCTGCGACTGCCAGACGGTGACTTCGGTTTCCCCGCCGGGGATATTGAACTTGCCCGCGACGAAGCCCGGCTCGTTGCCGGTCGGCTTCAGCGTCCCCGTGTGGGCGTTGCCGCTGTAGTCCGCGACCGTGACGCCGCTGCCCTCGTCGAGGTGCCAGCCAGCCACCAGGTTCGCTTCTGGCGCACCGTACTGCCCCGCGCCAGCGTTGTAGTGCGCCGTGACCTCGCCTGCGCTCAGTGCCTTGCTGTAAACGCGCACTTCGTCCAACGCGCCGAGGAAGAAGTTGCCGCCCGCATAAGACCTGCCGATTTCAGCAGCGATTGCACCGGCGCTGGGAGGCCCCGAAGTGGTGTCAGCCCAGTCGCCATCGGCCACTCCATCCTTGTAGAACGTGCCGCCCACATCGGCGTCAACCACGATCACGATATGGTGCCAACTGCCGTTGTTGATGACGTTGGTAGAAGTGCCGTACTTCCAGCCCGTGTTGCCATTGTAGTAGGCCAACTGGCCCGCCGCGCCGGCAAAACCGCCCAACTCGAAGTTATAACCCGGATATGCCCCGCCGTTTTCAAGCCTATGAAAAAGCCCCCTTCTGGCCGCCGACGACGTTTTCACCCACATCTCGATGCTGTGGTCGCCGGTGAGATTGAAGGCGGCATCCGTGCCGAGAGTGATGTAGTCCTGCGCGCCGTCGAGGTCTATCGCGTACCCCGCCGCCCCCGGCTTATAGACGCGGTTGTAGCGCGCCGCGAGGGCGTCGGTGTCGGCGCGGGTGACGCGCGTGTATTCGGAATCGCCGGTGTCGGTGAGCCGCACTTCCGGGTCGGCCTTAGTGATCCCCAGGTTGCCGGTGTGCCCGGCGGAGGGGAAATCGAGGTTGCTCAGCGCAGCATGGTCGCCCCCGCCGCCCTCGAAGTCGGCGATGTCGGCGATCTGTATCCCCCGCCGCACCACCACCATGTCCACGCGGTTGACTGCGCCCATGCCGCTAGAGGTGTCACGCACTTGCACGCGGATATAACGCGTGCCGGCTGGCCAGGTGTAATCCTGATCGGGCCCGATGAATATGGGGGCCTGCCTCAGCCACGCGTCGGTTGGCGGGGCGAAAGTTATCGGCGTAAGGGTGCCCAGGAGTGCGAGATCGCGGTCGTAGCACTCGATGACCAGGCCGATGACGTTGCCATCCGCCGCCCCCACGCGCTTGGCACTTATCCCAACCGCGAATATCCCTCCCTCATCAAGCGGGGCGAGGGCGGCGTTGGTGCTGTGCGTCCGGAATCGCACATAGATACCGGCCGCGGTATTGGCCTCCGTGCGCGCCGAGAACTCCAGGCAGGCCCCGCCGGCCGTCCCATCGCCAGCGACGCGGGCGATGGTGGCGGGACCATAAGATCCCATCCACCAGGCCAGCGCGGCGTCCTGCACAACCTCGAAGGCGCCGTCCGGCACCAGGCTGCGCGGGTCGTGGACGCGCGGGAAGGTTCCCGGCGCCAGGTGCACCGCCTTCACCTTGCCGTCGCCCAGGCCGGCATCATCTCCGGCCTCGAGGCGCTCGTCGAGGGTGTCGTGCGCGCCATATACCTCGGAGTCCCGCGCCGCGACGACCTCCTCGCTTGTTGCGGCAGGAATGGTGGGGTCATATCCACCGCCTGGCGGCGCGCTAGAGGCCAGATGGCCGGTTACCTGGTAGTTGTTGCCGCGATAGTCGCCGATGCGCTGCACGGTCACGATGCTGCCAACGCTCACCGTCAGTTGGCCCAAAATTGGTACGCGGTAGAACGCGGCGCCGCCACTCGCCACCATGCGCACATCCACCGTGCCGTCGTCGTGGATGAGCGTCACGACGGCCGCGAAGGTGGAGCGGTGGTATTGCCGCTCGCGGCGGACACGCTCTATCCAGAAGTCATCGCGGGAAGGTAGCATTTCAGGTTATCGTCGGCGCGAAGTCGGGCACCAGTTCCAGCACCGAGACATTGGGCTTGCCGCGCTCGTACTCGATGCGGTGCGTTACCAGGATGAAGTCCACGTAGTCGTCGGCGGTGCTGCCCTTCGGCAGGTACACCCGAATCTTGTCGCCCGGCTCGTGGCACAAATTGCACGGCACGGTCAGCGAGCAAGGGAACATCTCGTTCATGAGCCACGTCGCGGCGCGCGTCGCGGCGGCCTCGCAGGCGGCGTTGTCCTTGAACAGGTCGTTCTCGACGGTGACCTCGCCGATATAGCCGTGCGCGGAGAGCTGTGAGACGGTCTTGGTCGCGGTAAAGGCACCCGCAGTTGGCTGTATCGGTTTGCCCCAAGCCCTGACATCCACATAGTCCTCGGGGTAATAACATTGACCCTGCCAGCCGATATGTACGAGACCGGCTCGGGGCGGAGGCATGCCGCCATAGACCCCGATGTAATAGGCGCCAGTGGAATCCTCTACATGCCCGCCTACCTGTTCGCAACGCACGTCCGTATACAATTCGATGTAGTCATCCGGTAGGCGGTTGTCTTTTGGGGCAAACAGGTAGAGGTTGCGCTCTCGCGGCCCGTAGTCCCATCCCTGATATTGGCACATGAAGGTTCCGATGCATACCTCCTCGATCACGTCCGCGCCGGTACCCCACTTGCGCCCTATGGCCGTCACCCTGTTTGCCAGCTCGCGCGGCGGCCGCGAGCGGATCTCGAACGACGCGATGAGGTTCTGCTCGCTCAGGCTGCCGTATGTCCAGGCGGGAGCGCCCACTGGATTCCATAGGCAGGAGACCGCCTTGCCCGCATGGTCGAAGCGCAGCCGCGCGCCGATGCAGTCCAACAGGTTGCCGATGGCCTGCGTCGGCGTGAAGGTGCTCGGCTTCCACTCCAGCAGGGCGTAGGCGCCATCGTCTACGAGGATGATGTCCTCGTCGGCGAAGCCCACGTTGGGGTGCTTGAGGATTGCGCGGATGATGGTGTTGACCTGACGGGTCACCGCGTCGCCGTAGGCGGGGTCTGTATAGACCCGCGCTCCCATCGTGATCTCCTGCTCGTAGGCCTTCCAGCCGGCGTCAACGCAGCCAAGCTCGATGACGCGCGCCGCGCCGCGCTCGATGGTCTCCGAGGTCTCGCGGATGTAGCCCTGGAAGACCTGGATGAGTGATGCTGGCGCGTTGGTGATGGAGATGCGAATCCGGTGCCCCTCGCGCAGCGGCGAGTCCGCGCTGCCCGCGCTCCAGAAGTCAACATCGCCCAGGAACCGCTGGTAGTCGAGGTTGGGGTCGGCAACGCGCACCCGCGCCTCCCCGCCGCGCTGCTCCATCGTGTGCGTCACGGACACGCCGGCGACGAAGGCGCTGATGTCCTGCCAGTCGCCGCCGAAGTAGACCTCCACCTTGCAGCTCGGCCACCTCTCCAGCGAGGTCGCCGCCAGCGTATCGAGGTAGTTCTGGGGAAGGTTACGAGGCACTCATGCCCTCACATTCAGCGTCAGCCGTACCCGCGACATGCCGCCGGGGTCGCGGCCCTGCGCCTCCAGGAATATTACGGCGACGGTGAAGTTCGGCCCGCCGATCTGCGGGTCAAAGGTGTAGGTATTCACCGCTTCGGCCATCGCCTGGAGCTCCTCCCACATCGCCGTGTCCATGCGTTCCCACTCCAACACGATCTCCTGGCCGGCGGCCACCCCCGCCCATTGGAAGAGCACCTGCGCGGTGAGCGTATCCAGCGCCGCCGTGACCTTGGACTTGAGCAGCGAATCCGCATCAAGCCCGGTCACCCGCGCCGGGTCGAGCTCAAAGGTATAGGAGCCGAGAACCATGTTAGCCATGTAGCTGTTCCTTGCAGTGGTGAATCATCCCGCGAGCACCCTGAATCGGATTAGAGCCATGCATCGTCGGACTGGCAGCGGAGGATCGGGTGGCGTGATGACGACGATGCGTAGTTTCCACGGGCCAGCTTGATTTATAAACCCTTCCTCGGGCGCATAACTCGCAATCGTGCCCTCAATCGCCGGAGTAACCGAGACCATGCTACGGTCGGGCTTGTGATAGATGAAGGTCACGGAATCGCCGGCGGGGTCATATGGCGCATCGTCCAGGATCAGTCGGGCCGGCCCCGGTATCGGAAACCCATAATCTCCGACGTAGAGGATGTTTGCCATGAGATCAATCCTATGAGATCAATCCTATCAAACGAATTCGGCGTCCTCGGGCGCGCCTTCGGAGAGCCGGCCGTCTAGTTGTTGGGGGGACGGGATCAGTTCCGCAGTGAATAGCGCGCCATGCGACAGGTCTGCGGCGATGAGTATAGGAAGCGCGCCTGCGGCCCGCAGATAGACAACGCTAGCCCCATGCAGAAGCATGAGAATCTGCGACAGGTCAACCTCGCTGTAATGCTGGAGATCGCTTCCGCCATGCTGAAGCAAAAGCATCTGAACCAGGCCGGTCTCGTCATATTCCCCTATCGGCAGGTATTCATCGGTTGCGCCGAGGACCAGGACCACAACCTGCTCGCGCAAGAGTTCACTGTACGTCTGGCGATCCGTCTGCCCGTGTGCGAGCAACAGGGATTGACCGCACTCTCGGTCAACATAGACTTGGCGATCCATACGGTCATGTACCAGTATCAGAACGGATGCGCGATTCAACTCGTGGTAGGACTGCCAATCGCCGGCACCGTGCGACAAGTCCAATGGCTGGCTGCGATTGACCTCGCGATAATTCTGCTTATCCGTGCGAGCCTGCACCAGGAGCAGCGCCTGGGCCAGTCCGGTCTCGTCATAGACTACGGCCAGCGGAATATATTCATCGGTCGCGCCCTGGACGATGAGGAGACCCTGCGGCCGATTCACCTCGGCGTAGGTTTGGAAGGTGGCGCTTCCCTGCGTAAGTCTGACGATTTGCCCGCGGGCAAGTTCGCTGTATGCCTGGCGATCCGCCTCGCCTTGAAGGAACGCGAGCGCCTGGGCGCGACCAACTTCGGCGTAGGTCTGCCACGCGCTCTGGCCGTGAGCCAACATCAGCGCTTGGCCACGATCCGTCTCTCGGTAGTCCTGCTTGTCGGTCACAACCTGACCGAGAAGGATTGCCTGCCCCCGCGCGACCTCAGCATAGCTTTGGCGATCCGCGAGCCCTTGCGCGACGAGCATGACCTGAGCGCGATTCAGTTCGCCATAGATAATCCCGTCTGTGCGGCCCTGAAGCAGCAGGAGCGTCTGCGCACGACTGGCTTCTTGGTAAGTCTGTCGGTCAGTTCGCGCCTGGGCGAGCAATACCACCTGACTGCGGTTGACCTCGCGGTAGGCCTGCCAATCGCTGCGGGCCTGCGCCAGCAGGACCACCTGGCTGCGGGCTGCCTCTCTGTAAGTCTGGCGGTCGGTTCGCGCCTGTGTGAGTAGCAGCGCCTGGCTGCGATTAGTCTCATCGTAGATTGTCACTTCCTTGAACGAAGCAACGATATGACCCCAGTTCGCCGCAGCGATGGTGTGGCTGAAGGTCGTGGTTCCATATGCTGCCTGGAGTTCATACTGCGCCGAGGAGTTCCACGTGCCCTCGTCAAGGCAATACAACAGGGTATTGTTACGGCCAGTCTCGACGGTGTTTAGCGAGTTCGCCATAATGTCAACGATGGCATCCCCGTTTTTGGTGGTCGTAACGGCGGTAGATGGGTTGAGAACCGTCCCCACCTGGCCATTCGCAACATCGAGGGCCGCACTGCTCGCAACCGTGCTGGTGTAGGCCGAGGCGATGATCCTGACGCTGAGTACACCGCTGTTCGGCACGCTGATGTTGTAGGCAGCGCCGGTGGGCGGGTTGATGATATACCACATCTCCGCCGCCACCTCGGTCGCCGCCTGTTGGCGCGCATAGGCCTGCGTCATCGGCAGGGCATTGTAAGTGGGGTTCCCGCCACCCCTGGCGGTAACGCTGCCGACCGCAAGACCTACCACCAGCACCCGCGTGTTGGCGGGGCAGGTGAAGGACAACGTGACTGGGTTGGTCGCGGCCTTGACTTGCCCGTATGTGCCGTAAGCTAGTGCCATGCTCGATTACCAGACTACTAGGGCTCGCTGATCTGGACGTACATGCTCACTTTGACGCTCTCGCCATCGGCCAACGTGCGCGGCTGTGAGAGCGCCAACGACATTATCAGCCGCTGGCCCTGCGCGGAAGTAACGGCAGTCAGGTGCGTGCAGAGGAAACAGTTCTTCATCTGCGCCCACGCGCCGCCCGCCGCCAGGAATGTGACTTCCTTGGTCAGCGCCTGCCAAGCAGCCACTGGCTGCGAAAGTACGAAGTCCTGCCCCGCTACTCCAGTACCGCTGGTCACGCAACCCAGACGAGCATATCCGTAGGCTACGTTCGGCTCAATGCCGTTGATCGTCGCCAGCGTGTCGCCCTCAGCCAGCGAGGCTCGGCTGTCGAGGCCGATATACATCGTGGCGACCGTGGGTGACCCATAGCCCGAATAGGCCGTGGCAAAGGCCAGGCTGAGGAGGTACTGCTCTCCCTCATCGTGCCAGACATTATGGATGCCCAGCTCTTCCCACTTGAGTTTCCCATCCTTGTCAAAACACCGCACATCAGCATGACCGTGAATCGTCTTTCTCATTGGAATCTTCCTTTCCATCAATCGGTAGAGCATAGGAACCGAGAGTCATGCTAGCCGCCCTCAGACTCCTGCCCGCCGGTCGGTCCAGCCCAGTCGCCGGTTTACCTCGTCGGCGAGCAGTGCACCCGCATCGCGCACGGTGCGCTCGTCGAGCGTCTGGGCGTTGATGACGACAGCGCCCGGCCCTATGGTGACGCCTCCGCCCACGTTGCCCCCAAGAGCCCCCGCCCCGGCGAGCGCTATCTCGGCGAACCGCTGGAAAGCAGCCTGCGCATCCGGCAGGATGTAGCCGGCCGTTTCGGGGACGAAGAGTTCCCGCCTCCGCTCACCGACAACTGTTGGTTGGCCTTTGCGAACCGAGCCGCCGCGCTGCAGGAAGGGGAGAATGTCAGGAATGTATTCCCACCACTCTTTCTTGCCACCGCCTCCAGCGCCACCAGCAGATGCCCTTGCCGCCCTCACCTTCGCCGCCGCGGCCCATTCCTCGATCACCCATTGCACGAGCGCATGGATGGCAAGCTTCAGGAATGTGTCCCAAAGGCTCTGCCAGAAATCCTTGAGGTTCCCGCCATACCTGATGATCTGGAAAAGCGAGTCCTCAAAGCCCTGGCGGATGCTATCGAGCGCTGCCTGTGCCGTCGCTTTCAAGCGGTCCCAGAGCGAGACCTCACGCACCTGCATGCTCTCGAGCCGGCGCCGAATCTCCACTTGCCGTTCGAGGGCCTCGGCGCGCTCACCCTCCGTCCGGCTGTATCCCTCCATGCGCTCCCAATAAGCCAACTGCCCCTGCAAATGGCCAATCAGCTCGGCCCGCGCTCTCGCCTCGCGTTCCGTCCCCTGCGCCAGCTCATATTGCACCGTGAGCAGGCGCTCGCGCATCGCCACGTCTTCCGCTGTCGGCTCGGTCGTCAGGCCGTAAGCGCTGGGCTTGATCTGGACTTCCGTCGTCGGCGCTTGCGGCTTGCGGGCGCCGATCATGCTGGCGGCAAGCGATCCCTCCGCCGCCACTGCCCTTTGTGCGCCAATCAGGGCATCGCGCAGATTGCCCAGCTTGGCCAGCACCGCATCCCAGTTCTGCACGATTTGGTGCGTCCGCTCGTATTCGGCGCTGGTCAAAGCGACGATCTGGTTCTTGATGTCGTATATCCGCAGCAGAGCGAGGCTGTGTTCCTGGTCGCCCTCGGCGGTGCGCGCTGCAACAGCCTCGGCCAGGCGCAACTCATCGGCCAGATAGCCCTTCAGGGCCGCTGCGGCCTTCGTGCGCATCTCGTCTGTCGCGGCGATTTCATATTGCTGCGCCAACAACTCTCCCAGGGTTTGGCGGCGCCGCTCATCGGTCTGAATCGCATTTTCCCACATCTGCGCGAACGCCGCGGTCATCCCCTCGGCGAACTCCTTTTGGCGGCGCGCATCCTCCTCGCGCATGTCCTTCAGTTCGCCCTGCGCGCGGAGCCGGAATTCCAGCGAGAACTTTTCGTCGGCAGCGATACGGGCCAGCGTATCCTGAAGCGTCCGCTCCCACTTGACCTGCTCTGCGATTGCATCGGCAGCCGCAATTTCGAGGCGGACGCGCTCGAGCCATGCCTGTGCGGCCTCTTCGCGCGTGGGAGGCTTTTCGGCCGCGCCCTTGCCCTCGCCCGGTGCCGGTGGCCGTCGTGTGGGCGGCGCTGGTGGTATCTTTGGCGGCCCTGGAGGAGGCTTATATCCCGGCGCAAGTTCTGGCCGGAACTCTTCGAGAGCCTTGCGCTGCGCGATGATGCGATCGGCCTTCTCGATAAGCCGCTGCTGCGCTTCGCTGCGCATCCGTTTGGGGGTGACGCGCGCAAACGGCAGTAGGCTCTCTTCGGCAAGCGTAAGCTTTCCGACTTTTGGCGGCGGCTTCTTTAGGCGGCCCGCCTCGAACGCGTCGATGTATGCCTGCTCGGCTCCACGAGCTGCCTGGGCCGACTGGTCGAAATCTTTGCGCAGTTGCTGGATGGCATAGATAAGCAACCAGACGGCGGCGGCCACCGCACCGAATTTGATGGTCGCGATTATCGTGCCCGCCGTCGAGGCGGCTATACCCAACGCCGTGAAGGCTTCCTTGGCGCGCGCCAGCCAAATCAGCAGCATCGTAATGCCGCCTGCGCCGAACAGGAATGCTCCGATCGCGGCGATCACTTTCGTAATCGCTCCGCTGACGCCTACATGTCCCTCGCGCCATTCGCGTAGCGCCTGAACATGATCGCGCAGCGAGGCAGTAGATTTGGTAAGCATCGGCAGGAACGTATCGCCTACCTCGATGGCCAGGGCCTGCAGGCTCGCCTTCAGTTTATCCCATACTCGCGCAAACGCTTTGCTCTGCTCCTCGAACGCGGCGGCAGCGGCGCCGGTGGCATTGGCCATGAGTGTCACGTCGCCAGCGAAGGCGCGCCCGCCCCCGGCAGCTAGCACCAGAGCGCCACGCAAGGCGCGCACATTGGGGAACAGTTCAGCGAGTCGCTCGGTGGTGGTGCCGGCGTTGCGGGCCACCTCCTCCATGACCTCGGCCTCGCTCTTGCCCGCCGCCGTCGCAGCATCCAACTCGGTAACCGTCGTGCCGAGCGCCTGCCCCAGGTCTGCCATCACGCCCGACAGCCCTGTGCTGGCGAGCGCGGTCGCGCTCAGCTCGATGCCCAGGGCTTTGGCGAGTTTCTTCGCCTCGTCGCTGGGGCGGATGAAGCTCAGCAATACCTGGTTGAGCGAGGTCACCGCTTCGGCCGGCTGCACGCCGGCCCTGGTCAGCGTGGCGATTGCCGCGCCCACCTCCTCCAAGGGAATCTTCGCCTGCGCGGCGGTCGAGATCACATCGCCGATCTGCTGTGCGAGCTCGGGGAACGTAATGACGCCGCGCTCGACGGTCTTGAACAGGATGTCGGAGACCCAGGTCGCCTTCTCCGCGCTCAGGCCATAGGCATTGAGCACGGCGGTGATCGCTCGGCTGGCGGTGGCGGTGTCGCTGATTCCGGCGGTGGCAGCCACTGCCGAGGCCTCCAGCACTTTGAGGGCCGCCGCGCCTTCGAAGCCGGAGGATGCAATGTCGTAGAGGCCACGGGCAAGCACTGCTGGCGCCTGGCCGGTCTTACCGGCAAGATTTAGCGCCGATTTCCCGAGGTCGCGCAAAGCGGTGTCGCTCGCTTTGAGGATCGAGTTGACGTTGCGCATCTCGGCTTCGAACTCGGTGGCACCCCGTACCGCAATAATCATGGCGGCGCTGATCGCCCCGCCGGCGGCCATGGCGATCATCCCTAACTGCCGCAGCTCGCCCTCACGCTGCCGCACCCATCCCCCAAATGCCAGCAGCTTGCCCTGAACTGTCTTCAAGGAGGCGGCCAGCCCCTGCACATTGCCTACGATCGCAACTTCTACTCGCCCGACTTCAGTCATCGCTCGGTGCTCTCCGAATCTTCACTCCCATGGCTTGCCACTGCTCTGCGGTCATGTCCCGCACCCGACCAGGCGCATGATCGGGATCGAGTTGCCGCAGGAATCGCGCGAATGCTCTGCCATCCACCTGCGCCATCCGCAGAAGGACCGCCTGCTCGTGAGTTTCGCGCCGCCTCCGCCGGCCGATTGCACCCACCAGCAACTCGATCTGCATCGGCGTCATGCGCCAGATGACGGACTCGTGGGTGTAGCCGCCATACTCGCTGAGGATGGCATCGCAAAGATCCGCCCAACGCCCACCATCCCGGGCAGGGCCCTTCCTCGCTCGAAAAAATCGTCGAACCGGTTGACACGCGCGATAATCTCGATCATGCTCATCACATCTTGCGGCGCCGCATTGCGCAGAAACCAGTCCGCCGGAACCGGGGTGCCGTCCTCTGCCCGGGCGACCAGCTCAAACAGGTCCGCTGCCTGTGCCGGGGCCGACACCAGCGCCTGGCTGATCGCCCTCCCGATGGATGGCAGCGCCGCCTCTAACATATCCGGCGATTGCATTGCCGCCTGAACCAGCGTGGCAAACTCCGTGCGCAGCCAGCCGGTGACTACGGTCTCCCAGCGCGCGGCCAGTTCGGCCCAAACCCCCAGCACGGCGGGGCATATGGTCAGTGTGCGACGCCCGATCTGCAGGCGCTCGCCGCGGGCCATCAGCACCTCGAGGTCTAGCGCTGCCTCGTCTCTCTCACCCCCGGAGTTCGAACTCGAATCGACCTGGCTCATCCCATACCTCCACAAAGATTTGTTCCGCGGCCCCCGGCTCCGCCAGCGCCAGGAAGCGCACTGCAAACGTGGTAGCATCCTGGCGCGAATAGAAATGGCCGGATGGCGCGATGATCGTCGCCCGCCGCAGCCTGATCGTGCGCGTATAATCCTCGCCGGGCGCATTCCCCCGGACCACTACTTCGTGCGCACGCCGCTCGGTCTGCGCGCCAACGGCCAGCCGCACGGCATCTCCGTCGATCTCCACCGCTTCCGCTGGCAGCCCCCATGCCAGGCACAGGTTCTCGATGGTGGGCTCCTCCATCTGGCAGACCAGCACGAGGCGGCGACCGATCACGTCCACCCGCTCGGGCGATATCTGCATGTCCGGCTGCTGCTCGACCGCCTGCTCGAGAATCTCCAGCCGCGTGCCGCCGACGACCGCACCCACATTCAGCCCATCGACCAGCAGTTCGCGCGCGCCAACCAGGAGATTGTCGGGATCGATGCCTAGCGGCGCGAACGCCAGATCCGTCGAGAACGCGATATACGATCCGGCGGAAGTCCCTTGCGTATTCTCGCCATCCGCGTAGTCGTCCTTAGTCCCATTGAAGGCGAAGCGCGCCTGGGTCGTGGTCGTAACGGTGCGCTCAAACCACACCTCAACGACGATGCGGTCCCGCAAGCTTACTTCAACATCGGCCGTGAGCACAGGCAGCGCGACTATCTGCCAGGTCGGGCCGAACGGCTCCACCCACTGCGGGTTGGGGTCATTGATGCCGCTGCGGCTCGTCCCGTTGCCGAACAGCGAGCAGACGTACCCCAGGCCGGGCCGCCATAGGTAGGCGAAGACGCGTAGGTAGACCTCTTCGTACTCGCCGCCGCCCTGGCCCTCACCGAAGCACGAATCGAAGCTGCCCGCCAGGGTGAACTGCTCGCCTGCCTCCAACGTCTGCCCCGCCAGCGCCGGCGACAGGAAGATACGCAGCATGTCGAGCGCGCCGCCGGGATGTGCCGCGCAGACCGCATCGGCCGGAACGGCGGCTGCGCCCTTGCTGCGTGACGAGGTGAGGCAGACCAGGCGCGCATCCCCCGCGTGCCCCTCATCCTCATCCTCGGTGGCGCTGGCGGCAGGCGCGGTAACGAGCTCGCTGGCGATATCGCGCAGGTACAGTCGCATTGTCGCGTTCCCCGGGGCCGGGGCCGCATCTCGGCTGCGTGAGCGGCCGCCTGTGCCGGCGCGCCCCCGGCCCGCAAGGACACCCCCGCGCTACACCGCGTACTCTTCGAAGCGGCCGACTTGGTCGCCGGCGGGCCGACTGGTATCCGCCATCACCTGAATTGTGAGCGGCAGATCTACCTGATCATCGCGCGACCAGACCAGATCTCCAGGACTCGTCACGGCGCAGCGGTACAATGTGATGGCCCACTTCTTGCCAGCGCCGGCCGGCACCACGATCATCACAGGGACCTCGGCTATCTCGGTATCCCCGCCGAAAGTCAGCCGGCGGCGGTCAGCGTCCAATTCCTCGATGGCAGCCGAGATGCCCCAGAGCGCCCGGATGTTCTCGAGCGTCACTTCGGCCAGCGGCACGGATACTCCGAATGTCTCGCCAGCCTTCAGGATGCGCAGCGGCATCAATGACTGGTCAACCTCGACCTCTGAGGTGTCGACCCCGTGCGCAAGCGTCAGTCCGCCGTGGGTGTGGCCCATGAATCGGCCCTCGATGTACAGAGCGTCGGGCGCGCCCTTCATCACATCGTCAGGCGAGAACGCGGCGGGGACGTAGAAAAACAGTGCCCCCTCCAGGTAGGCATCGGGCACGCTCTCGGTGTAATCGGCTACGCCCACGTCGTTCAGGCCAAGGTTCCATCCATCGGTGTTGGCCACATCGATCGCGATGGTCAGCTTGGTCGCCGACACATAGGTCACGCGGGCCGGCGCCACCAGTTCCCAGGTCTCGGCCGCTGGCGCGCGAAACAGGACGACCGATTTGCTCGGCGCCTCCAGAAATCCCGTGCCGATGATGCTGATGCCCGCGTCCCCGGCTTTCGCGTCGCTTGGGTACACGTCTGTGATGGTCGTTGCCATGTCTTCCTCCTCGTAGTACAGCAGGGCGGATGCCAGGTAGGCGTCAGGCTCCGTGTCCCCGAAATCGCCGACCCCAATATCCTGCACACCGACTGTCCATCCATCGGTGTTGGCTGCATCGATGGCGAAGCTGATCTCGGTCGCGGACACATAAGTGACGCGGGCTGGCGCCACATCCAGCCAGGCCTGCTCGCCGTGCAGCCGGAACCACACGGTGCTCAGGGTCGGGTCATCCGCGAACCCCGTGCCGATGATGGTGATGCCCGCGTCCCCGGCTTTTGCATGGGTCGGGTCAACGCTCGCGATTGTCGCCGGCATGCTCGTTCCTTTCTCAACTGGATGGCTGTCGCAGGTCGAACCTGATATTCAGCGACGCCAGATGTGTCACCTGATTCGCAGCCTGCTCGGTGCCAATGTAGCCAGGGCTGCCTGCCGCCTCTATCGTCAGCGCGTGCAGATCGCCCAGATCCACCCCTTGCCTCCGGTGTAGCAGCGCAAATAGCTGATAGGCCATCTGCAGCGCGCCATCCGGCGATGCCGCGCGGGTCTGCAGCATAATCGTCGGATGCTCGCGTTCGGTGTAACGGTCAGGCGCATAGCCTCCTGTTGCATGGAGGCTAATGCACTCAACCGGCGCTGGGGGGCGTCGCACCTTGAAGATGGTCTGCCCAACCAGTCCTTGCTCCATCTCCTCCAGCCACTGCGCTAGCTCGTCGATCAGTAATGCCATCTGAGCAGTGCCTTGGCCACGTGCTTGTCGAGATTCCCCTGATATTGGCGTTCATGCTCTTTCAGGTTATCCTCGAGGTACTTGGCCTTGCCCCCCTTCGGATGCTGATAGTCCAGGCGCTCGTGCTGCGCCAATGCATATGGCGTGTTAAATCCCACCACGCCAACGATGTTATGGCCGCCGCCGCCCTCAATGATCTGGCGAATCTCAGGGCCGATAGCTTCATCGCCCACTTCGGCGAATCCACTCCGAGCCACAGCCTTGCCCTGAATGTAGACCGCGGCGTTTCCGCTGCCTCGCAGCGTTCCCTCGTCTAGTGGGGCATCGCGCATGGCGCGACCGAGCAGGTCCTCGGTGTTTTCGATCATGCCCTGCGTGGCGTGCGTCATCACATGCCGCCAGAGCGTGCCGCCCACGCCGATCGCGCGCAAGGTTTCCTCGAGCCCACGCAGCCTCATGCTGACTTTCATCATTCTGATTCTGAGACCGCGAATGATCCGAAGCGGGTCTTGATCACATCGCGGATGGCCTCCACGGCCAGCGCTGCCAGACCTGCCCACCAGGGGGCTATGGTCTGGATGTCGGCGGCCACCACGCCAATCGCGGCCAGGCATCCGATCACCAGGCCCTTCGTCAGCGTCAATCCCCAATTCATCTCCTCGTCCTCCCTGGGCCTACAGATAGGCCCGCTTCAGCTCCGCCTCGCCGCCCAACCCACGAGAGACGGAGGCAGCGATGACATCCAGGTAAGCCGCGCCATCAGCGGAGAGTTGATCACCCACCGCCAAGGTTTCCTCAGGTCCCAGGGTCACAGTGACTTCCGAGATCACCTGCTCGCCCTCGGCGTTGCGCACCAGCCGTCGCTTCTCCAACCAGCGACCGGTCGTCTGAACTACCGCGCCAAAGGTCGCTTGGCCATAACTGTCAACGCCCGTCCTCGATTTGCGCCAGATATCCTGTGCCAGGTAATCGTTGATCACCCCGCGCCACCCCGAGTGCCCGGCGTCCATTCCCCCTGCGGGCTGTCGCTGGTGGCAATCATGGCGCCGCGCCGCAAGTAGGGAGCGATCATCTCTCGCGCCTCTGGACTGGACAGTCCACTGTTAGCGGGCTCGACGTCGACGTATGTCTCGCTCAGCCCGTCAACGGAGAACGAACGCACTCCCTCAGCCCGCAGCGCCGCCCGACGCGCATCCTGATTTCCGAGCTCCAGCAGAGCGATCGCCTCCTCGCACTGGGCATCCCGCGCGGCTTGCGGGATGATGTAGGCGCCGGCCATATCCCGGTCGCGCTGGCGGGGAAAGCTCAACCGCTGCGTCGCCTGATATGGCGCCAGCGGATCGTAGTCTAGCCCGCCATAGGAGGCATACTCGTAGCGCGGCCGGTTGATGGAAATGCGGCAGGCCTCGATGCGCCGGCATGCGGTTAGCAGCGCCTTCTCCTGGTTCGTCTTGGTGGCGGCATCCCACGCATCGGCGTTGAGCCCCGCCGCGAAATAGGCTGCCGCCTCCTCCAACGTCACGTAGGAGTTGCTGCTCGCTCCACCAACCTCTGCCTCAATGGGATCAGTCGGCACCTAGCCCACTTCCTCCACCCGGTCGGGCGCCACCCACAGCAGATGGATGGCATGCGGCGCCATGAACTGCCGGCCCTCGGGTGGCACCTCGAGCACGTGCTGGCCATAGCTCACTCGGACCAGATCGCCAGTCGTGCTGCGGATGGTATAGGCTCTCCCGGCCTGGACGGCCTGCTCCATCTCGTCGGTCCGCTGCGGCTCGGGCAGAGCCATCATCGCCGTCAACGGGCGGCTCCCGGGTCCCGCCGGCGCGGGTGGCTGCGTTACTGGATGTCCCGGCGGGATCTGCTCCAGTTGGGGTGGTGCTGCCTGTGACTGCGCTGTCGCCTCTGTGTCCTCTGTCGCGGCCGCATCTCGGACCTCACCATCAGTCTCTCTGCGCATCTCAGCCTCCTGTGGCTGTATTTGGGGGGCCGGCCCGCGGCTTACCTTGATCGAGATCAGGGCCGGCCCCGAATCGCGCGTATGTGCCGATCGCGATCCAGACCCCGCGCTGTGCATGCACAGCGCCGCCTACATCCTCCGCCCTCCGATTAGGTGAGGCTGTAGGTCAGGATCACGTCGATGTTGGTGCAGCCCGAAAGGTCGCCCCCGGTCTTGCCGATGGTAATTGGGGCATTGGCAGCGAGCGCGACAAACGAAGCCCCATCCGCGAGGATGGCGGCATTGGTCGCCCCTGCACGCAGGAGAGCCGACTGAGTGAGCCCGGCCACGGCCGCCGCCAACAGCTTGGTCGCGCCGTCCAGGATGTCCACCGTGGTCGCGCCGGCGGCGCCGCCGCCGATCGCGATCAGTGCCACATCCACCAGGCGGAGTGCGCGGCCAGTCGGTGGGGTGACCAGAGTGTGGCCGGCGTTCACCTCGGCGACGGTCACCCGATGGCGAATGGTCAGGGCAATGTCGGCTGCCAGATGCGCTGGCGCAATGCCGCCGGCCTTGACCTGCAGAGTATCGGTGGCGATCTCAATGGTCGAGGCATCGACCTTCGCTTCGAGGGAGCCGTCGACATTCTGACCCAGCCCGGCGCCGGCCACGTCAGCCGCCACCTTGGCCTTCGTCACCGCGTCATCTGCGATCTTCGCGATGGCCACGCCGCCATTCTTGAGCTGCACCGTGTTGCCGGCCCCGATCTCGATGCCGACATTGTCCACGTGGCCGGCGACGATGCCATTCTGCAGGTCCTGGACGATGGTGCCCAGCGCCACGTCCGTGAGGTTGGGACAGGTGAGGGTGTTCAGCCTCGCCTTTGTTGCCTCGTCGATTGGCATGGTGATTCTCCTCCTTCTAAGCCGATCGGCCAGCCAGCCGACTAGGCCAGGTCTTGCAGGCTGCCCATGCGGTAGGGATTCCGGCAGACCAGCTGGCTGTAGTGGGTGATCCAGATCTGGTCGGAGTCCTTGACCTTCGCCATGGGCTTCGCGGCAAAGTCGGTGAGGACGTCGTACTCAAGCAATTCCTCGTCCACGAAATCCATGCGGCCGGCCGGATATCCGGGCACCTTGATCATGGGGGCCCCCTCGAAGTCGAGGGTCTGGTATCCGCCGGTCAGGGTGCCTGGGGTCTGCTGGCGTCGCTCGCTGCGCAGCAAGTCGCCATACTTGTACCACTGGGCGGAGCCAGTGTAGATCGCGGTCACGCGGCCTCCTCGCCCCTCCACCGTCGACTTGACAGTGCGGATCAGCGCCTCGCTCACGTTCCGCGGGGTGCCGCCGTTGGCGTTGACGTATGCTTTCCACCAGGTGAAGGAAGCGCGGTCGATGCCGGCATAGGTGGTGCCGGCATCGGAGATCGCGGCCAGCAGGCCGGTGATATCCTTGTTCGAGTTGCCGGTCCCATCGCCCATCAGTTGCGTGTTGATGTTGCCCCGCAGGTCTGCCAGGCCCAGATCAAGCTCGGTGCGCAGCGCGGGCACGATCATGCCGCCAGCATCACCGACGGCCTGCGCCAGGCCGGATACCTCCACCTCGACCTTGTTGAGCTTCCAGGCGAGGTAGGCTTTCTTGAACCCCTGGTTCCCGCTTCCGAGCGCGCTGTCGGCCTCGGCGTAGGAGCCAGCGGAGGCGTTGCCGGCGTAACGCACCGGCCAGCGGATGCCGTCACCCACCCCTTGCTTGCGCTGGATGCGGGTGAGCAGGAAGGTGTTCGTGAACAGGGCCTCTACCCATGGCCCTTTGTACAGCTGGACGATCAGATCGGCCAGCGTAGTCATCGTTGCGGGCATCTGTTACTCCTCGCTGCCGCGACTAAGTGACGCCGGTGCGTAGAGCCCGCTCCAGGGCATCCCCAGCCTCGGCGAGATTCTTGGGCGGCACCGGCACTTGCTGAGCCGGATTACTCACCGCCCCAACGGTCTGCGGCTTCGGCGCCTGCTGGGAGATCAGATATGGCTTGGCGCTGATCAGCGCCTCGACGACCTCGTCCAGACCCGCGATTGCGCCTTCATCGTCGGCCTCCACGGCCTTGAAGGCCGGCAGACCCTTGGCGATGACCCAGGCGACGTCGGGGTCCACGATCCCCTTGGTCTGGGCGGCGAGCAGGAAGCGCGCGCGGATGGCGTCGTCCTTGCGGGCGGCCTCCCCTTTCTCGCGCGCCTTGCGCTCCTTCTCGTAGAGCTCCTTGTACTTCTCCTGCTCCACGAGCGCTTTGCGGTCGACCTCTTCCTGGGCGTCGGCGATCGCTTTCAATTGTCGCTCCGCGGTTTTCGCGCGCGTGGTCAGCGTCGCCATGCGTTCCTGCACCGCGCCGGTATATTGCTCCGCGCCCAACTCCAGGACGCCATCCTTGACCAGCCGGTCCACCTGCGTCTGAGTCAACTTAACCTCGATGCCCTTCGCCTGTGTCGCCGGCGGTTGCGTCTCTTTGGGCTTCTCGGTTTCCTGACCCTTGGGCGCCTGTTGGTCGGTTGCGCTCGCTGGGGGCTTGGCGGCATCACCGGCAGCGGGCTGGTCGGTCTTCTGCCCGCCCTCGCCGCGCTGTGCTTCCACAGCGCCGCCTTGCGTGGTGCCACCGGCGCCAGGCTTGCCCTCTTCGTCCTCAGTCTTCTTGGTCTCGGTCGTCTCGGCCATAATGATCTCCCTCCGGTTTTACGCCCCGCGGCGGGTCTGCCGGTTGCGGCCCGACTCATGGTCAAACCGCATCGCCCCGGCTAGCGGATGTATGGCTCCTGCCCGCGCGGGCAGGTTAGTCCCCACTCAGGCCTTCCGGCGGCTCCTCCTCGAGTGCGCGGTAGTGCTTGCGCACGTGTGCGCCCGCCGCCACGCGCGCGGCGCGCGGCCACTTGACGCCGCCCCGGGCCCCCGCCAGCACGCCTGCCAGCGCATGCACGCCCGCGCGGTTGACCACGAGCATGTCATCTTTCAACTCGTGGTGCGGGCCACCCCACTCCGAACGGTTATCAAGGTCCGGGACATAGGCGAAACACTCGCGGATGGCTGCATCCGCTCCGGCCACGCCCTCTTCGTGCGCGGCCGCCAGCTTGCGAGCCAGCGCCGTCTTGTCCACGTCCCCCCAAGCACCATCCGAGATCTCGGTGTTGTCAATCTTAATCGCCATGCCTCACCTCCCCGGTCGCCTGCCAACCCGGAACCGCCGCGTCGGTTTCCGTCTCCGGGTCGGCTTGCGCTCGCCGTACCCGCTAGCATATGCGGCCCGGCCCTGCTCCTCGGCCTGCTCTTTCGTCGGATAGACCTTGCCGTGGCGTCCCCACCGCCATCCGCCAGCCACTTTGCGCACAGGCATGGGATCACTCGCCGATTGGCACGTTGTCCATTGTCCGCATATGCTGCCGCAGGTGGTCTCGTGCTTCGCATCTCAGCGCAAGCGGGATCTCCGGTGCTGGCGTCCCATCGGGGGCGGAGGGGAAATCTATGCCCCCCACCGCTCGCCACACGCCCTGGCGGTTGATAATCAGCACATCGTCGCGCACCTCGTGGTGGAGGCCCACGGGATTCCCATCTGCCCCTACGTAGGCATATGCCTCGGCCATCACGCCCGCATCGGCGCCGTCCAGCGCCTCGCTCATATCCGCCGCGCGATCATCATGCCAGGGGAGATCACTGACCCGCTCATTGTCGATCAGGAGCATCGGCGTCCCTCGTCTCATCGGCGCGCCGCACTCCGTGGTCAAAACCCTGCACGAATGCCCGCGCCTCTACCTGCGTGCTCGCCCAGCCAATCACTCCGACCTCGCCGTTGGCATCGAACTCGAGGATGCTGAATCCCTTGGTGAAGCAACTGGGCGGTGGGGCCACCACCCCAAACCTGCGGGTCCGCGCATCCTTGGCGATCATCAGGCCATCCAACTTGGTCACTACGACTGCCATGTCTCTGCCTCAGTTCGCAGCGATGCCGGCACACCTTCCGGGGCACCCGGAGTCGGCGGCGCGCTGCTCGGCGCCGAGGGCCGTCTGCACTTTGGCGGCCAGTGATTCGAGCGCGCGCTCCACCCGGGCAACCGCCTGTTGCTGGCGGCAGCCGGCGTTGAGCGCCTTGCTCAGCGCGCCCATCGCATTCCCGAACCGCTTGATCTCGTCGAGCAACCCATGCGGGTCGCTGACCCTCACGTGGAGCACTACCTCGCCCAGTTCGGATGGCATCGGGCGCGCCCGCTCTCCTCCCGGGCACGAAAAAAGCGGGCTCCCCCGAATCCCGATCTCTCGGCACTCAGGGAAGCCCGCCTAATCTGCGTGATGACGGCAGGTTACTCTATTCGGTTATCGGCGCAGGGCCGGTCCTGGCCCGGCTCCTACTCTGCATCGAGTATAGCCCGCGCGGGGCGTGCTGTCAATCCCCCCGAACCCTCCGGGGAATAGTCTCCCACATGTGGAGCATCTCCTCGTACCGCTCGATCTGGGTGCGCTCGTCCTCGTCTCTGGCCAGCCGTAGGTAGTGTTTCAGTTGGCGGCGGGCGGCTTGGGGGGTAAGGGCCGTGGTGATGGCATCGTGCGCTGCGTGGATGAACTCCTCTCTCATGCCGCTGTCCCCGCGCGGCTTGTCGGCTTGCCCTCGACATGGGTGATCCGGATCTGCGCGCGCTCCACCAACCGCCCATCCCGGTACAGTCGGCGCTCCGCCAGTGTCGCTTTCTCCGGCGGCACCTCGTTGCCCTCATCATCCGCGTAGACGATAATCTCCTCTGTCTCAGGCGAGGCCATTGTAGATCACCTCAAAGGGCTTCCGCAGGGCCTCCGGCAGCCGCCTATAGGCTGCGGGCTGCGTCATGCGCAGGCGGTACATCTCGGCTATCGTCTCCGACACTTTGCCCTTACCCCGCTTCCACCAGGCCCGCGCATATGGACTCACGCCATCCTCTTTCTTCCAGATATCATGCAGCTCGTTCCATGCCCTGGCCACTTTGTCCCGCCCCAACAATCCCTTCAGTTCGGCGCGCATCGCCAAGTTATGCCCCACTTCGTGCGCGAAGTGCGCGCCCGTTTTCTTCGCCACGCCGCGCGTACCGAGGTCATACATCGTGATCCGCTGCATGTACCAGGTGCCGACCACGTTACCCGACGCCTTACCGGCCCTCGCCAATGGCCCGACCTCTGCCAGCAGGTCAATTCCCTTGACGCCCTTCATGTGGCCAGACGGTATCCCGCGGGCGATGGCGACTACACCATCCCACCCCTCGGTTCTGATCCCCGCGCTGGCAGTTATCCGCACTGCACCCACCTTCGCTTTGATTGGCTTCTCGATAATGGCCGCGCCTCGTGGGGCAGCACGTGCGGCACCAGGTTCTACCCCGATTTCCAGGGCCCGCGCCGCCGCTGGAGCCCTCGTTATCGCCGGCGCGCGAGCGCCAGCCGCCTTGCCTGCCGCCCGGGCGCGGGCGCCGGCTGCCCGAGCGCTCGCATACGTCGCCCTCACTGCCTGGTCGGCGCCGGCCTCCAGCGCCGCCTCAATCTCCACAGCGGTCATCTGTCCCTTGACGGCCTTGCTCATTTCCGTGGCCACTCGGAACAGTCGATCCTTGCGGGGCGTCTTGTAAGCTAGGTCGAGTTGCAGGTCGGTGGCGATGCCCCGCATTGGCTCTTTCAGCGTGCGGCCATATTGCGGTCCGCCCAGCGCCTTCGCCAATGCCTGCTGATAGGATGCATATGAGGCGGGTCCAAAAGCCTCTGGCGCTAGCCCGGCTTCAAACCCCATGATCTGCTTGAACAGCACTGGCGCCATGCGCTCAGACGCTGCGCTTGTCACCGCCTCCTCGATCCACCGCTGCGCGGCCGTTACAAAATCGAATTGGGTGCATGATCCCTGTGGCCCAGCAGCATGCGTCATTTCGTGCACGAGCGTTTGGAATGCGTCCGCTATCTGCCGCCGGTGCCATTCATACTTATGCGCCCAGGACTCTGCATTCAACTGCATAAGTTCCGTTAGACGCTCGCGGGTCGCCTGATCCAGGACAATAGAACAATTCCACTGCTTCAGCCCGACAGCGTCGGGTATCTTTTCTATCGTGAGCTTGCCATTCCATCCTACCTTCGTGTCCATCAACGTTGCAAGGTCATCGGCGATGTACCTCGCCATCTGCAACTCGTCGCGCGGCGGCAGGCGCGGCGGACGTGGTGCGGCAACCTCGCCGGGGGCTGCTCGGGTGGGGGTGGGGGCGATGGCCACTCCCCGCTTCCCGCGCTCGGCCACTCCGAAGAACCGCGGTCCGCTGATCGCGGTTTGGCCCGTGATATTCTTCGCGAGTTCGGTGAGCGACCGATAAACTTGGCCATTACACATGATCCTGCCGTCGTGCAGTACCTCGGCGACATACTCGCGGCCTTTGTAGGTGCGCCGCAGCACGGTGCCAACCGGCATCTCGCGGAGGGCCGGCACCTTCATCGGTGGTGGCCCCGCTAGTGCCCTTCTCTCTGCGCGCCGCATGATCGCCCCACGCCCCCGCGCCGCCTGCTCCCGCAGCCGTTTCCCCTCCGCCCGGGCGCGCTCGGGGAACTCTGCGCGGAACCGGCGCTGCAGTTCCGCCGGCGACTTGTTGAGCAGGTCGGCATCGATCTTGCCCGCCTGCTTCTCCGCCTCAGTTGCCAGGCGCTCGACGAAGGGGGTGAGGACATGGACACAGTTGTGGACGACGATCCTTTCGGCGATATAACTCTCGTCCTCCGCGACCGAGAGGTTGTAGACAACGCCGCTGTAGTTGCAAGCACGTCTGGGCAATGGTATAATGGGGTCGCGATGACTAGCTGTCCTGTTTGTCACCAGCCCTTCACTCTGAGCGTCTCCCGCCGCGACCGGGTTTTGGGCAGCCCGACTTGCTCCTTCGGTTGCCGGGAGGAGCTTCGGCGCCGCATCACTGAAAAGCGCCTCGGACAAGCAGTGGGCGAACCGCTGAAGCAGTTTCTTCGCCGCCGATATGCCGAAGGCACCACGCTGAAGCAGCTGGGAGTAGAGATCGGCCGCGATGCCACACAGTTGCTGCGTATCTGGTTCCCCCGCTACGGCATCCAGACCCGCCCCAGGGGCGGGGCGAAGCGAGACAGCATCACTGACCCTAACGGTCCCGCGTTCACTCGCAATCGGAGTCGCATGCGCGGGCCCGGTAACCCCAGCCGCGACGAAACTCTCGCGCGCAAAATGTCGATCACGCGAGCTGGCTCCTATCGCCGCAAACCGCATCCCCACGAATCCGCGGTCTGTGCCGCGCTCACCGCAGCCGGCATCGAATATTCTTTCCAGCATCCCATCGGGCGCTACATCGCAGACTTCTTCTTCCCTGGCCACGGCAGCAATATGACCATCGAGATCGACCACTGGCGCGAGCCGAAACGCGTTGCCAAGCGTGAATCCCGCGATGCCGCTGTTCGCGCCTTGGGCTATGAGGTCGTTCGGATTCGCTACCGCAAGCGGCCCGAATTGACCGCCGATGCGGTCGTCGCTTGCTTGCAGGATCGCCACCTTCTCGGCACCGGATAAACTGCCCGCAGTCACCCATCCGTGTTGAGTCAATACTGGGTGCTCAGGTGTCACACGGAGCGCGCCGAGTTGCACGAGTTCCCCTTCGTACTCACGCTGCATCATCGCCGTCACTCGTCGCCAACGGCCGCGGTGTGTCATCACCAGGTCGCCGCGCCGAATGCACTCGATTGCCCGCCACCCGCTCGATGTCAGGACCCGGCTGCCGCGAATGAGGCACTGCGGGTGGAAAGGCGGGCCGCCCTCGATGGCGCTGATCGGTGGGTAGGGTGTAGGATTCGGATCGTCGCCGATGAAGACGATGACATTCTCATAGTAAAGACAGAAATCTCCCGCGTTGTGCGCCGACACCTGCGCCAGCCAGATATTGTGTTCGCTCAGCCGGTTGATCGTCCCCGTCGTCGCCGCCTCGCGCGTCGTGGTGCGGGCGACCATCTCGCTGTAGCGGTCGAGGTCCCACTTGCGGCCGGCGCGGTCCAGGAAGAATGGCCGGCCCTCATCAATCAATCGCTCCTTGATCGCCTTGCTGACATCCAGCCGCGTCGCCCCCTCGACGATGCCCTTCGTGACCTCCTCCATGCCGACCCGGCGGAACACATCATCCACCCGCCGGCCGATCTGCGCGATTGCGAAATCGGTCGTCCGCAGCAACTCCGTAGTGGCACTTTCGGCTGCCTGCCGATGCACCTGGCTGAAGACTTCATACTGCGGCTTTCCGAGGTTGATGCCGGCGCGACGCACGCTGCGGATGCCATCATCCGCGAACTCCATGCCGAGGCGGTATGAGGCCGGCATGTGGAGTTGCGCCCAGGCCGCGGTCTCATCCCGGAGATTGCTCAGCACAACGTTGTATTGACGCAGGTGGGATAGGGCATAGCGGCGCTGCGCGAGGGTAGAGGCGGCATTGCTGAGGACTTCCATCGCATCCGCCATTCCCCGGCGATAGACGGCAGCCAGGGAATCCAGCGGCCCGCCGAACGCGCGGCGGAAATCATCAACCTTGCGACGCCCGATCAGTGCAGGCATCGCGCCCGCCTGCATCGAATCTTATCGGCACGGAGGTTGGCCATGATCAGTGATGCCGATGTGGCTGCGCTGCGCCAACAGGGTATGGCGGCGTTTCGAAGCGCCGCCGCAACTATCGACAGTGGGCACGGCACTGCCGCCCTCACCGCCCAGAACGCCGTGGCGCTGCTCTGGCGGTTCTCGATAGCCTGGCTCGATCTGCTGATCGCCGGCCTGACCATAGCCTCCCAGCCAGCCACAGCAGCCGGTGCAGAACCCGACGCCACCACGGTGCCAGACGGAAGCGCGCAGTTGCGGCCAGCCCAGCCTCCTCTGCGGCCATGAGTCGCCACACCGCCTCGCGGCGATGCCTGGCCAGTCCGAGCTGCTTGCGCCGGCGCTTGTTCATCGCGCCATAGATGCGGGAGTGGAACAGCGTCACTTGGGCTTGCTCTCCTCGCGAGCAGCCCGCTGACGAACGGCCCGCTGGCGAGCCGCCTCGGCGATGCGGCGCCTACCCTGCTCGCTGAGGTTCCGCCGGCGCGGGGCCTCCGGCTCTCCCCTCCCCTCCTCAATAGCCACGATCGCGGCCTGCACCGCCTTGATCTGCTCATCGATCTGGTGGCGCCGCTCGACCAGGCGCCGGAGGCGTTTGTTGTAGGCAGGCAGTTGCCGTTTGCCCCTCGCCCGCGCCTGACGCTCGGAGCGCACCTGTTCCATGAGTGCCGTCAGCTCGCCCTCGCTCATCCCCTTGACCGATGCTCCGCCAAGCCCACCGAACTCCTTGGCCACCTGCATGATCGCTTCCCTCGTCTCCTCATCTAGTCGGTCGAAAGCGGGCAGCATTCCCCGCACGTACATGCGCGCCATGCGCGGAATGCATCGCGCCGCGTTCGCGCACTCGGCAACCACAGACACGCCGGTGATCCCGCACTCATACTCCTCGTAGCCGACCGCCCGTATCCACCCACAGCGCGACACCGTCGCACCCCTGGGATGTTATCCCTGCCCCGTCAGCGTCGTCGCCTGCCCCAGGTCCTCGGCGATCCTCTCCATCTCAGCCTCGACCGCATCGGGGCCATCCAGGCGGCGGATGCTGGACTCGAGGCTCGTGTTGCCGGCCGTCAGCCGCTGGGCCTCCATCTGCACCAGCTCGAACATGTCCTCCGGCAGGCCGTCCGCCCAGCCAATGACGGGCTCCTGGGGTTCATAGGACGCGCCGCCGTGCACCACCTCGAGCTGCTGCGCGCATAGCAGGGCCGCTTTCAGGGCGCGATCATAGTACAACCGCTTGCGATTGACCTTGGCGAGCGTACGCAGCAGGCGCAGCCGCAATGCCCTGCCCGACTCGGCCACGCCATATTTGTCCAGCCCGAACGCGGCAGGCGCTGTCTCGGAGATGATGAAGATGAAGTCCATCAAGCGGTCCAAGTGTGCCATCGCTGCGGTCAGGTGCGCATCCCACGTGACGTAGGTCGGCGCCGGCTCTCCGGGGTCGAGCTGCACGACCTCCAGCTCGCCCAGTTTGACCTTCCCCTCCTCGTCGACGAAGCGCGGCGGCACCACCAGCTTCGGCGCCACGTGCTTGCTGAGCACATCGTCGCACTGCGTCACCCGGTCATTGAGCGCCTCGAACAGGGTCTCCAACCCCTCGTAGTCGCTGATCCCCCAGAAGCGGCTCCCATACACGAAGTTCGGGATGTGGAAGATTGGGATCACACTCAGCCCCGTTGCCACCTCAGGCTCGAGTCCCTCATAGGCCGAGAAGATCGTGAGCGGCATCTCCTCCTGCGTCGCCCCTCTGTCGGCGAAGCGCAGCAGCCGATTCCGGACCACGCCGGGTTCATGCTCCTCCATCCGCAGGTAGCGCAACTGAGGGTTGGCCGGATCGATCTTGAGCCAAGCCAGGGTCACCCTCCTCACTCTCCTCACATCGTCCTCATCGATCTCAGGGAAGTAGATGGCGGGCGGCACCTCCTCGATGATGGCCTCCGGTAGCTCCGCCTGCGGGGTGCGCTTGCCCCAGCGCACCTTGTACACCGCGTCGCCGCGGAAGGAGTTCGCCAAGGCGGACTCATAGTTGAGGGTGTGCAGGTTGTTGCGCTGTACCAGATCATCCAGCGCCTCCTGCGTCGCATCCTCAGTGGCTGTGAAGTCGGGCTGCTCGCCAAACAGCAGGTCGGCACATAGCCGCGAGATCATGCCCGGCATGTTGACCGCGATGTAGCGAGCTAGCTGGTATCGGCCCGGCCGCGCCGCATACAATTCCCGGTGCTGCCCCAGAAACAGCTTCTCGTAGCGGACGTACCCTTCGATGCGCGTTTTCTCTCGCTCGGGCGGGTAGACGCGGAAATCAATGGCCATGCTCTCCTCCTAATGCAAAAGGCGGCCTCGCCCGATGACCATCGGGAATCGAGGCCGCCTAATCTGCGAGATGTCGGCGGGTGCTACTGGTTATCTGTAGGCAGTGTAACCGGGCCGGGCTTCGGTGTCAACACGATGCCGCCGCCATCCAGCCGGCACCGCTCCTCGCGATTCAGGACATCCAGTTGCACGGGCAGGCCCTCGTGAAAACCGATGCGCACGGTCACCGATCCGAAGCCGCCTACCTGCTGGCCATAGGCATAGACGGCCGCCACCAGATTATCCCAGTGGCGCTGAGCCCCCATCACCATCCCTCTGGCCGCTTGGCAATGGGCCGCGGCACCATCCGCTTGCGCGCCTGCCATGCAATACCCGCAGCAATCACCCGATCATCAAACTGGCCGACCTCCGCCCCCTGCGATCCATCATTGTGAACCACGAACGTCCGGCATTCGTCCGCCAGCCCGGATGAGCGCATGATTAACGCATCCTGCGATATCGCTGCCGCCATATCGTCCACCAGGATCGGCTTCGTCGCCTGGTCGGTCGGCCAGCCCAGCATAGGAGTAGCCTGCCTCATCGCATCGTAGCGCACGTGGTAGTAGAGGCGCGGGTAGCGCAGGACATTGCGTAGCGTGTTGAGCGTCGAGTGCCCGTGGTTGTTGCGCTCCACCGCCAGCAGCGCCCGGTTATACCAGCGGCCCAGGAGGTTCAGTTGCTGCGCGAAGCGGTCGGGCGCCACCCGTCCGTGCAGCTCTGCCGCCTGCGCCCCGCTGTTGCGGTCCAGCACGCAGGCCGCGGATGCATCGCCGCCAGCAAGCCCCTCGCCAACGTCGGCGCCGATCACGTAGATGCGCTCCGCGACCGGCTCCTCCCATACCAGCAGCGTTGCCGGCGCGACCGCGATCTGGCTGTCCTTGCCGCGCAGGATATCAAGGCGCTGCGCCCGCGGCTCGGCGGCGATCCGCGCCACCGCTCGCTCCAGCGCATCCGGCTCGAACACCCCGCGCGTGCTCGCCAGGAAGCAGTCCAGGTCATTCTCGGGGTATTCCTGCCTGAAGCGCTGGCCGAGGTCGCGCACCTTCTCCCGCCGCCACTTGATCTGTGCAAAGGACAGCCCGTGGCCGCGAATGAGGCGCAGTTCATCCTGGCTGAGGCCAGCTACCCCATCCCTCGCCCCGAGCTGGCCAGCGTCCGCCGAAACCAGTTGTGCGGCCCATGCCGCTTCCTCGGCGGCGGTCGGCGCCGCTGCATACTCGCTGGAGTCAAACCACCGATACCAGTGCGGCGTAAAGCGGTTCTCCTGATCCATCGCCGCCCGCCACAGGCGGTGGAAGTAATTGCCCATGCCGTTGGCCGTGCTCTCGATCACCATCCGCCCATCCGCAGGCACTGCCTCGCTGAGGGCAACCAGCGCCTCCTCGGGCTTGGGCCAGAACGCGAACTCGCTGCAGTGCAGGTTGTTGATGGTCTGGCCGCGTCCAAAGGTCAGGGCGCCGGCGGTGCCGACATAGAACTGGCTGTTGATCTGCGGCCAGAAGAACTCGCGGCGGTTGGAGAAGCGCGGCTTGCCCGCCATCACGTGCAGCCACGCCGGTAGCCGCTCCCAGTAGAGCTGCACGATGCGGAAGATCTTCTCCGCCGAGTCGGCATCATGCGCCACGATGACCGACACGGTATTGCGCCGCAGCAGGCAGTCAGCGAAGTAGCGGGCGCAGATGAGCGTGGTGAACCCGATCTGCCGCGCCTTGAGGATCACGTCCCACTGCGTCGCGTGGGCATGGTAATCGGCCTGGCACTCATTCAGGTGCAGTGGTATCAGGCGGCGGCGCTTGTCGCGTATCCAAAGGTGGCTCTCGATCCACGCTCGCGGGTCGCTGCGCGCGGCCACCATTGCCGCCAGTGGCTCCCTCAATAGGGGGACAGATTTGATCGAGGAGCGCGATAGCTGCGGCCGCATCCTCGTCGCTGAGTCGCTGGAGACGCTGCTCAAGCTCGAATCCACCGATCACCACCTCCTCCGGTACCCGCTTCATTACCCCGAGGGATTGCAGCAACTTGACCTGCTCTGCGACGGCTCCCAGGATGATCCGCAGGAACCGCGCCCGCGTCGACGAGCCCTTTGGCGCCTCCATCAGGTCGGCCCAGGCCTGCCGCGCCACCGCGTCGCAGGTCTCGATAATCTGCGCCGCCATCTGCAGGACGGCTTGCTCCATGCGGCCGGTCGCGCGTATCACTGCATGTGTGCGCCTGCGGACCGTCAGCAGATCCCGGTCGACCGTGCTCTTCCCAACGCCCACGACCTGGGCGATCTCGCGGACGCTGAGCTTGCGGACGAGTGCCAGCATCCACACCCGCGTACGCCGCTCCTCGAGGATAGCGATCCGCTCCGCCCGGGCCCCACCGCCGCGCCGTCGCCGCCCAGGTTGCCCCGGAGTTGCCCCTGTGTGCCCCTGTGTGCCTACATTGCCCGGCGGCTGGTGATCTGGTCCCGTCCCTCCACGTTGCTCCCCGCCGGGGCTCCCGTCTGCCCCATTCCCGGCCGGCTGCAGCGGTTGCCGATCGGCGCTCATGCGTCTGCCGCCTCGCGCGCGCGCGCGATGACTGTCCCGATCTGTGTCACTCTGCGCCGCCCTGAGCACGCTCCTGAGTGTACTCGGCGAAGGTTCTGCCTGTCTCCGCATGGGACACTGGGCGTCCGGTCATGCGCTGCCAGCGCTCGATAGCGACGTCGCAGTAGGCCGGCACCAGTTCCACGGCGACGCATCGGCGCTGGTTCTGCTCCGCGGCGATGATGGTCGTGCCCGCGCCGGAGAAGGGTTCGAAGGTCAGCCCGCCTTCCTCGGTGGTCAAGCGCATGAAGAAGGCCGGCAGCGCCACCGGGAACACCGCCGGATGATCGAAGGATTCACGATTTAGTCCAAAATGCTGCACGTTGCCCGGGCGCGCGATGCCTGAGACTCGCACATCATCGTTCAGGCTGATGTTCCCGCTGGGGCCGTAGGAGCCGCCGGGCCCTTGATACTCAGGAACGCCCGTGCTTCGGTGCCCCACTGCGCGCGGTCGGAACCTGATCCGGAACTGCTTGGAGAACTGGAAGATGTCCTCATACATCTCCGCCAGGTTGAAGTCGGTCTCCGCCAGCCAGTCGCGGTTCATGTCCACAACCCGCACTTGCCAGTTGACGGCGTCCTGCCGCGCGAAGAAATGAATCGGCTCGAAGTCATTCTTCAAGCGCGGGTAGTGCTCGCCCGGCAGCCCGGGCTTCACCCAGATCAGCTGATCCACGTAGCGCCAACCCGCCTCGACGAGAGCGATCACCGTACGCATGACGTAGAGGCTGCGCTGGCCATCCTCGACGTGTTCTTTGAGGTTCAGAAAGAAACTGCCGGCCTCATCGAGCGCGCTCCACACCTGGGCTGCCACGCGCCGGAACCAGGCGGGATAATCGGAGGCGGGGGTGCCGCCGTACGTCGATTCTCGCTGCATGGCGTAGGGCGGCGACGTCACGCAGCACCCGGCCTTCTCGCCGGCCATGAGGCGGTCGATGTCGCCCTCGACCATGCAGTCACCGCACAGCAGCCGGTGCTCGCCCAGCAGCCATAAGTCGCCCGGGCGCGTTACCGGCTCCGCCGGCGCCTCCCCCGGCCCCGGATCTTCGCCCTGCACCTGGTGCTGCTCCGCCTCGATGCGCTCGAGCAGCGCCCGCACCTCATCCTCTCCCCAGCCCGTGGAGTCCAGCGTCCCCGCCTCCATGCGCTCTCGCAGCAGCCCGGCGAGTGCCTGGTCATCATCCTCTGCCAGGCGCACCGACTCGTTATCGTCGACCAGGAATGCGTCGGGGGCGGTGCCGTCGTAGACGCGTATGCCGATCTCGCTCCAGCCCGACTGCCGCGCCGCCTCCACCAGCGCGTGGCCGGCCAGGATCGTGTCGTCCGAGCGGATCACCACGGGCTTCTGCTGCCCATGACGACTGAGGTTGGCGCGGAGCGCCGCGATCTGCGCCTCGGGATGCCTGCGGTAGTTGCGCGGATTCGCCAGCAGCCGCTCGAGCGGCAGGCGCAACCAGTCGGTCGGTTCAGTCAATGCACTCTCCAGGCAGGGCCACAAGCCGGGCCGCCCACAGTTTTCCCGCAGGCGGCCCGTCTCGATTATACCACACGAGGGCGGGTCCACACACAGCCCTTGCGGTTGCCCCGCAGCTGCCCGCGTGTGCCCCGGTCTCCCCTGCCTGGTGTCGTTATAGCCCCTACCGCGATTGAAAGGCCAGGCCGCCAAAGGCGCGGTAATGGCTATCATAGCCCGCGCGCAAGCTGAGCCCGGGCGCAAGCTGCAGGCGGCCGCCGACCTGTGCGGTCACCTCGTAATGCGTATCAGATCCGCCGGCCCACTCCCAGCCCGTGACGTTGGAAACTTGAATGTAGCGGGTCTCATCCATGATGAAGCCGACACCGACGATGGCCAGCGCGCGCGGAGTTCCCGATCCATGCAGGTACTGCAGCCCAATCGATCCGTGCTCCTCGCGGACGCGATAGTCGCCATGCGGAATGGATGTGTCAATCACATCCTCTCCCTGGAAGGGCTTGCCCGAAAGCCACAGCGCCACTCCATCCCAATCTGCGCCGCGACCCCCGATCAGTTCCATACCAAACGCTGCATCACCGCCGCTGGAGCCCTGACCGTAAAGGACTGCCACCGAAAGGTCGCGTCCTGCTTCATCGCCTGCGCTCCAGCCAATTCCTGCTATCAGCAACAGCACCGCCACAACGACTACCCATCTCATGGTCAATCCCTCCTGCAATGTATTTGAGCAGCGCTACTCCATCACCAACTCGAACCCTATGGTTTCAGCCAGGCGCTGCACTTGGGCCTCGGTGACCTCGCTGCCCACTTTGTGGGGCGGAAGCGCCTTCGCTATGTCGTCCATGATGCGGTTGATGGTGCGGGTCAGCAGGTGTCGCTCGATCTCCTGGGCTGGCGCCATCCAGAACCCGACTCCGCCAGTGCCCGTGTCGCGGATATACGCCCAGTAGACAACCTCCCCGGTCGGAACGTCCAGCAGCGATAGGCGCATGTCAATAGAGCCGACCTTGCGAGTGAACAATATCCGCTTGTGAATCGCGGTATTGAGGTTTTCCACTTCGCCGAATATGACCCATCGCGCCTTCGCTCTCTCCCCAAGGCCCAGCGCATCCTCGCGCTCCAGGCGCGCGGTCGGGTCGCGGGCGCGGGCCACCTTGACCAGGATGTCCACCTTCGCGGCATGGATCGCCACGGACTCGGGGCTGGGCGCCTGGGGGGCGCGATCGCGCGTCTCGGCAGAAGGCCGGAGTTTGCCGGATGGAGCCAGGGCGAAGCCCCTGCGTTCAAGATTGAGCAGGATGCAGGCCCGGGCCAGGGCGGCGACGCGCGGGCTTGGCGCCCAGACAGGCAGCACGGCCACCGGCAGTTCTGCCGGCGGAGGTGGCTTCAGGGCCGCCACCGCCTCGGGCAGTGTTCCCACCCAGTCCACGGCCGCCGCTGGCGGCGTGAGGTACATGACTAATGCGATGATGCCTAGGACGCGCAGCCACTTCATCGGAACAAACCTCCTGTCCTTAACCAGCCACTTTGCCTTGACCATCTTCCTGCCCTCCTCGCCCTTTCTCACGCCGATGCTTGGCGCGCTTTCTCCTTCCTGCAATCTATTTGAGCAGCCCTCGCTGCCTTGCCGCTCTCGCTTCGCCGGCCGCAGCGCCAGCGCCGGCGAATCTATGGCGCGCGCCAGAGGCCCGTGCCCTTCTCGCCGCCCACATCGCCGGCGCCGCACATGCTGTCTCGTCAGCCCAATATCCCCTCATGGCTGATCCGCATGCCAGTTGCGGACGCCCGCCAGTAGCGCTCGATGGCATCGACCAGGGCTGCGCGCTGCAGGAGATTGAGCCCCCGCATCTTTTTCAGCAGGTCCCTGCGCTCCAGTCCCCATCTCTCGTAGTGCGCATCCTCGGCGTCTGCCGCCTGCTGCCCCACCATGCACAGGGTGTGCGCCTCCCACAGCGTGCCCTGGCAGATGTCCACGAGCAGGCCGAGTTCGGCCGCCGCGAATCGCTCCCGCAGGTCCGCCCGCGCTGCCTCGAGCAGCGCGAAGTATCGCGCCAGCACCTCGCGCAGCGCCTCGCTCAGAATGCCGCGCGCCGTCAGCGCCGCAATGATCTCCTGCGGCACCCACGCACTGATTCGATCCGACTCATTGGTCATCGCCACGCCTCCTCGGCCATCATGGTCAGTCTCCGCCGCAGCTCCTCGTCCAGGTGCTCGTCCGGCTCGCAGTCGCGGATCACGGCGACTGTGCCGAACATGAAGTCGACGAACGCCGAGGCGTCGCGGTAGGCCAGTCCCTCGGCCACGAGCGCGTCGACCGCGCTCTGTCGATCTGCCTGGCTCAGGCAGGTGTCCCGCTGCCGTCCTTAGCTCCTTCCCCCGCTGCTCCGGCCGCGAGGAACTCCCCTACCGTCCCCTCATGCCCGCACTCGCAGCACTGGCAGTAGTCCTGATCCTCCCAGCGCGCACCCTCCTCGCTGCCCTCGAAGCTCACGCCGCTCGGAAACACGTCCGCGACCAGTGTGACCTCGATATGCAGGTGCTCCCCCTCATCGCCAGCCTCAAACCCGCAGCCCGGACACTGCATCCCCTCCAGCAGACTCACCTTGGCTTCGCTCATGACCCTCTCTCCTCTCTGCTCTGCTTCATCCGCATGAGCAACTCCCCGTACATCCGGCGGATGGCTGCGGCAGGCTCCCCGCGGTGGCGCCGGTGCTTCCACGTTAGCAGTGGGCGCCAGGTCCCCGGCGTCACTGGCCGACGCAGCACAGGCCCGGCGGTGAAGTATCCCAATGGGTTCACGTAGATGGTCACTCTCATCGCGCCCTCCGCGCCGCGCGCAGACAGCCTTTGCATCCTACCCCGTTGCGGCCGTCGTCGAGCGGCAGTCCGGTATGCCTCAGCCCCAGGTCCTCCCAGCCCCGCTCGGCGCCGCGGACGGGGTGGCCGCACAGCGTGTATCCGTCCTTCGCCGCGTGGGTCGTCCCCGAATTGGTATCCCAGTATCCGCAGCGGTAGATGCCGGCCCCGGGGGCGCCGAGCTTGCGGGTATAGTGCGCCACGATGTTCACGGCACGATTCCCAGGTCTATGAGCGCCAGTGTCAGTCGCGCGGCCAGGTGCCCGTGCGGCAGTTTCTGGTCGCGCTCATCGTAGGCCGTCACGTTGACCTCGCTGCCTGACCAGTCCATCTCGACGCGGTAGACCGCGCCCGTCCCGATGGTGATGCCAATTTCATCATCACCATCGCCCAGCTTCATCACTCGCAGAATGTCCCTCATCTGCTCTGTTCCTTTCTGCCCTTGCCGGGCCCTACGCGCTCAGTTCCCGCCGCTCCATCTCCGCCATCAACTGCTCGTCGGTGAATGCCAGTAACGGGTTGTCCGCTCCCTGCGCCATCTCCGCCTGGCGCTTGTCCCAGGCCTCTCGCGCCTCGACGGGGCCGACCTGTACCAGCTCCCCATCGCTGCCCACGATATGCCAGCTGCTGAGGGAGCGAGTCCCTCGCTGGTCTTTCTGTCCGCTGCGGCTGACGTCCCCCACCGCAGCATCCACCTCCGCCTCTCCCCCGCCGGCGTCGCCGACGTATCCCCCCCACTCCAGCTCCGGCTTGCCTCCCACTGGCCAGCCGCTGATGATGCCAATCCAGGGCTTCCCGTAGCGCCGCCCATTGTAGGGCGAGTACTTAATCGCGACTCTCATCATCAGACCCTCTTGCTCCAAGCCTCGGCGTGCGTCTGCCGCCGCGCGGCCAGGGTCAGGCGCTTGCCCTGCCGCCGCTTCTCCATCAGCAGTTCCAGCTCGCGCTTGGCGCACTCCAGCCGCCGCTGATTCTCAGCTGGCCCATGCTCCGGGCAGTCTATCCTCGCTCTGCCCTCGCAGGTGCATCCGCTTCTCATCTCCATTCCTCTCTGGCCTGGCTCTTCAGCGCCGGGCGGCCATCCCCGGCGGACGGGGCCGCAGCCCCGTTTCGCTCAGTACTTCATCACCTCCACGCGGTCGGCGCTGATGGTCGTGCCGTCAACCTCGAACACCATCTGAATCCGCTGATGGCGAGTGAAGTTCCCGTGCGCATCCTTGTCGTGCGCCATCCACTCGATGGTCGGCGCGTATACTCTCTCGGGTCCGTGCAGACCGAGCATCGCCGCCATGCTCTCGGCGCTCGAGCTGCCATGCTCCCAGGTGCTCCCGTCCCACTCGAAGGTGCGCGGCAGCTTCAGCAGCGTCAGCAGGTCCTGCGGGTTCTCCAGCTTCTCGATCCGTGTCTTCTCCGTCATCTCCGTTCCCTTCCGGGGCTGTGCCCCTGCTTGCCTGCGTCTGACAGTCCGATGTTACCACACCGGCGGCCAAAGTCAACCGCCCCGGGGCCCTGGGGCCAGATTTCTTTTCGACCTCAAACAGCGAACGGACGTGCGCTCCATGCCCCAGAAACTGCCCCCACATGCCCCCGTGTGTCCCGCCCGCCGCCCTGCCCCTGGCTGCCCACCATTCCCATCCCCAGTGCCCCACACGGCTGCCCTGGTGCGCGCTGCTGGCCTCTGGGCCACCGGACCCGGACCCCGACCCATCAATGCGAAACGGCAGCGCGCGCTGCCGTCCCCATGCCCTGCCACTCACTCTCCCGGCTCGCCGCGTCAGCCCGCGCCCTCGCCGGTCTCCGCTTCCGCCTCAGCCGCAGCGGGCGGCTTATCCCATGCCGCCATGGGATTGATATCTGCAGATGATAGGCCTTGCCGCCTAGCCTCCGTCTCCCACTCATGGAGTTCCTGCACCGCTTTCTGCCGAGCCCACATGGCAAACGTTCTGATCTGCGGCGCCAATTCCGCAGTCAGATCAATGGGCTGCCCGGGATGCCGGCATGCCTGCTCCGCGATCAGCGCCACTATCTCGGCGAGGCGGACATACCGATGCAAATCGGCTATGCGCCGCTCGATGGCTCCCCGCAGGTCAGCCAGGAAGCGGGCAATCTGCTGCCGCGCATGCTCGGCCCTCTCGCGCCGTTTCTCGATATCATCCTGGCGCATGTGCCGCGTCCTCCTCTGCCTCGGCCTGCGCAGGCGGCCCCTCAAAGTCGCTCAGTCCCGCCGCCTCTAGGTAGCGCCCGCAGATCTCGGCCAGGCATTGCCCGCGCCGGGCGCTCCGGCCCAGCGCCGCCTTCGCCGCCGCCATCGCCCGTTGGAATGTCTCGTGCTCCGCGCCCAGCAGCACCACGGTCACCGGCACCGGCGCCACTGCTTCTTGCGCCGCGGCGGCGGCGCGCATCTGCCTCTCGAGGTCCGCCGGCAACCGCAGCAGCTCCATCGAGTCCTCGAGCTCCGACACCGACCACGGCAGCATGCCAGCGAGGTCCTCCATCGAGTATGCCGCATTGAGCTCGTGCACGAGCCCCGCCAGGCGCTGCGGCACCGGCTGCCCGCGCAGATAGTTCAACTGCAGGCCGCGGATCTTGGCCTCCTCGATGGTGATGTCCCACACATCGCAGGGCACTCCATCGATGCCGAGGTCTCCGGCCGCCATCCAGCGATGGTAACCATCGATGAGCAGGTACTCGACGTCGTCCAGATTGCCATCGCCGCCCCGCGCCATTGCGGAGGCGGGATCGATCATCACCTTCAGCGGCTCGAGGAAGCCCTTCTCCCGGATGCTTTCGACCAGCTTCGCATAGTTCTCGGGGTCGAAGGCATTGGGGTTCCAGGGGTTCTCACGGATGCGGTTGCGCGGGATCATCTGCATGGCTTAGCCTCGCTGAGTGCGTCACGCTATTTCGTCACGGTATCGTCAGGGCATCTTGCGGGAGAACCAGCAGCCGCGGCGATGCCGGCGGCGTACCGCGCTCGATGAATGGGTAGGGGCCCCCTCTCCTTTTCCTCGCTCTCATCTTCCCCCGTTCTGGCGCATTTGTTGCTCCAACCACAGTCGAGTCTGTGGGTGCAGTTGCATCTTCTGCCGGTTCTTCTCATACCAGGCGCAGATATCCAGGGTGCCCTGCGCGCGGCCGGCGCCGATCCAGTCGCATAGCATCTCCAGACGGGCGCCCTCACTCATCTCCAACACCCGCGTCCCCTCCTCGTCGCAGGGCAATATCCACCACTGCCAGTGATGGTCATTCGCATGTTGATGGTGCAGCCACGCGCGGTCGAACGCGAGATCGCCGGTGTCGTACGGCTTGTAGTACCCGGTGGCATCCCGCTGCTCGGCGCGCGGCTGGCCGTAGAAGTGCTCGGCATAGGGGAACCACTCGGCGGCAGAGAACTTGGAGAGATCATGCGTGAAGGCCCGCCACCACATCCCCCGCCGGCAGCACTCGATGAGCACGAACCACTTGTGCCGCAGCACATACCAGGCATAGCGTAGATGCTTGGTCATCGGCTGCCCTCGGAAACCGGCATCATGCCGTGGCGCCGCTCCTTTTCCGCCGCGCGCCTGCCATGCCGGACCTCGATGTCACCCAATGCCTGCTCCCAACTCACTTCGCCAAGCGGGTCCAGCATCGCTTGCGCCACTCGCTTCTGGACTCGCGTGATGGCATCCCGGCTGAACTTTGCGACCACATCCTCACGGCTGGCATCCATCAGCACGAACTGATCCACGACGGTCGAGAACAGCGCGAGTTTGCCGTTAGGCTGCTTGACGATCAATGTCCCCATCGTTGGCCTCCCGGGCCTGGTTGCTCCCCCTTCGCCTTTTCCTCATGCCTCCCGCTCTGTCGCTGCCGCTGTGATCGCGCTCCCCACGTCCCGCCACTTCACCGTCCAGCCCGCCGCTGTCGGATGCCCGCCGCCACCGAAGCGCTGTGCGATCTCTCGCGCTCCCTCTCCCCGGATGCCCACCTGAATTGTGCCCGCCTCGTTGCCCGCTGTCCCCAACAGCACAAGCGCCACCGGCTTGCCGAGGCGCTCGCTCAAGTCGCCCGCGATCTCCGAGACGCTGCCGCAGGGAAGCACACCCATCATGCACTCGACTACCACATCCGGCTCGCCCATTTCGCCCAGGCTGCCGACTCTATAGACGCTCAGGCTCTGCTGCGCTGCCGCCCTGCCCCGCTCGCGCTCGCGCGCATTAACCGCACCGGCAATCGCCGCAGCGCAACGCACATGTGCCAGCGTCGGATTGTACGGCCACATCGTCAGTCCATTACTGCCGCCCTGCAGATAGGTGCGCGCCGTCTCGACGCCCACGATGCGCATGAAACTGGTTAGGTCACGCGCATAGCGATAATCCTTCGCGTCGGTGAGCATGTAGTCCGCGGCCTGCGCCAGCTTCGCCCAGGCCAACATAGCGCGCGCCGAGTAGGGGTGTAGCGCGCCGCGGTCGCGCCGCCCAAGTTTCCCGCCGGCATTGACGACCATCAATGCCGCACACTCGCCCTCGCGGTAAATAACTTCCGCCTTGACCGGGCCGCGCCGGTCGGCGTGGTGGTCGATGATGAGGTTGCGTTCATCGGCGAGGGCCGGGTGGTCGTTCGCCAGGTTGAGGTCGGCGATGATGCAGGGGGCCGCGGCAATCCGGTCCTCCTGCCCATAATCGAGGAAGTGCAGCGGCGCCCCGGTCAGGAACTCGAGGTGCAGCCCGGCCACCAGGCCGTCGAGATCGGCGGCATGCGAATAGATTGCTCTCCACTTCATGAACATCGCTCCTCCTCTAGTCGTCCTGTTCCCGGTTGTCATTCATTGCTCATATCTCGACCGCAGTCAAGCCCGGTCTGCCTGGCGGGATCAGTCATCCGCGGGGGCGGCGGGCAAGGTTCGGTGCCAGTATGCCGTGCGGCCACTCCACTCCACGCCTCAGAGTCTGGCGTCCCCAGTAGGGATGTCGCCCGTTCGGGTGGCCTCCCTCGCGTAAGCTCGTCAGCGTACCGCCGCCCCACATTCACCGCGGCTTGCGGGCCGATTTCCGATGGCGCCGCGCCTCATCTTCCTGGCCCGCTTGATGCCCTCGCCAAAATGCAAGCTCGACTGCTCCGCGCCGCTGACGTCCATCCATCTGCATTTGTCTTTCGGTAAAGGGCGCTAGGTCGAGGGTACATAACCTCGCAATATCACACCGATGCGATTTCGCCTTGTTCTCGTCCGAAAATGCCTCCTTGCACTTTGGGCAAAAGAAATTGGTCATCCTCATATACTCCTCGCTTTTGCCTCCGCCGCTTCCCGCAGCCGCCGCTTGACCTCCTCGAGGCCAAGCACATCTGGGGGCTTGTGCTGGGTGATCCTGTAGTGAATGCGCTGCCAGGCGTCAAATAGGTGCACACAGGCCAGGAGCGCCCGGCGATGCGGCAGGCTCGTGTCGCGGCACTCCAATACGGCATTGAGCAGCGCCTGGCGCCGGCGATTCCAGTGGTGCGACCATTCGCCCCATCGCGCCAGGTCGCAGCCCGCCTCCTGCTCGATCGCCAGCGCAGCCTCCAGTTCCCCCACCAGCTGTGCGATCTGCTCGATCTCATCCATCCTCGCGCCTCCGTGACCAGGATACGCCGCCGCCCCGCACCAGCGTATCCCACTGGGTCCCGGGCAGAGCCAGGGGGAAATAGCCCCAGCGGATGGGCGTCCATCCTCCCTGCAGCTGCGCGAGCATCTCCTGCTCGCGCACATGACTGTCGGCAAACAATATGGGGCGGCCCTCGAACTGGAAGAGCGATAGCGCCCGGAACGGATCGGCGGGAAGCGGCCGCGCTGCCGCGTACCATGAGAGCGGCCGCTGATCATACCGCTGGTCTATCGCCCGCTTCACGGCTGCCTCTGCGCGAACCTCCGCCTCCGCCAGGTATTCACCGCGCCTATCGATCGGCTCGGGCGCGGCATCCCCTGCATGCCGGTCGCGTCGCGCCCATTCGCTCGCCCGGATGCCGATGATACTTTCTCCCACCCACACCAGGCCGCGGTCGAGCAAGGGACCCATGATCTCGCTGTCCTCCGCGCTCGCCGGATTATACACAATGGGCCGCCCCTGAAACGTCAGCAGTTCGGGCCGGTCCTGCGGTCCCAGCGCCAGCACCGCATGCCAATTGATCATGCCTCCACTGATCATGCCTCCACTCCTTCTCCCGCCAGGATTATGAACTCTCGATTGCGTGCGCTTTTCTCCGCCGTGGCCACGGCACCCAGATGCGCATACGCCAGTTCGACGGCGCGCGTGGGCCGGTACCGCTCGATCACTGCCCGCACCTGCTCGAGCGATGCCACGGCATTGCCATAGGAAATCACCCACAGCCGGTGGCTCTCGCAGGCGCCCAGGAACTGCCCGAACTCCGCCAGGCCACGATCGGTCGAGTAGGGACTCGGCTCCAGCGTGTCTCCGAGCCAGTGATCCAGCAAGGAGTACTCCTTCTCGTAGGAGAGCGTGCCGGCGTATGGCGGATCGAGGTAGAGCGCGTCCGCGCCGCGCTGTCCTGCGACAGCGCCCGGCGCCATCGCCACGGCCTCGCGTGCATCGCCCTGCCACACCGAGCATGCCTGTGCTCCCCGGAACACCGCAGCGTTGATCCTGCCGCGCAGGCGCTCGAGCGCTACGGATGGGTGCGCGGCATTCGCCGCTATTGCATCCTTGTAGATCGCCTTGATATCATCGAACCGGCCCTCGACGAACGGCCGGTTGAAAGCATTCGGGCTGGAGAACTGCGCCATCGGCCGCAGCGAGAATAGATACTTCACCAGCAGCAGGCGGGCCAAGGCGCGCTTTGTATCGTCCGCGAATCGCGCCGCCGCCGTCCATGCGTTGTCGAGGAACCGCGCCGCCTCGGGCGTCATGTTGTCGGGCGCGGCATGCGTCTGCATATGGTCGCCAGCATCATCCTGCGGCACGAACAGACGCGCAATATCCTCGTGCTCGATCCTCACCGAATCGTTGGCGATGAGCGCGCGCCCGATCAGCGCGCTGCGCTCGGCGATATCCGAGCACTGCACGGCGAAGCCCCTCGCCTTCGCATACAGTCCCACGGCGCCGCCGCCCAGGAAAGGGTCCACCAGGCGCGCCGAACCCCACCGCCCTTGCGGCAGCGCCCGCGAGATCTCACGGAAGATGCGCGGGCAGAGCTTTCGCTTCCCGCCAAAGTATGGGGGCAGGGCCTCAAATCCGCGCCAGGGCATCAGCCGCCTCCCTCGCGAGCCTCACAGCGGCTCGCCGCGACACGCGCTTCGCGCCCGCATGCAGCGCCCGCTCGAGCGCCCGATGCGTTGTCAGATCGTAGTGCGGGCGCGGCCCATCCTGGAACCATTCGCGCCGCAATCCCACGCGCCGGGCGAAAGCGTGCAGCTCGTCCAGGTCGTCTGCCACCAGGTGCACTCCGTCCGTGGCCACCGTCACTTGCGCGGCTCCGTATCATCAGCATCATCATCAGCATCATCATCAGCATCATCAGCAGCAGCGGCCTTCGGTCGTCGGCCAGCGGCCGCGCATCCTGCGTGCCTCGATGGATATTCCTCGTCGATGACGCCGCTGCATATGGCGCATACTGTAACCTCTGGACATGGGCCTCTGGGATGCCAGGACTCTCCGCCCACCGCCATATCGATCAACCACCACTTGCCCCCCGCATCGCGCGCGAAGTCGATGCTCCAGAAGCCGCCAAGCGCTCCCCCTACTGCCGCCGCGAATCCGGTGAGCGTGGCAACCTCGTCGTCCTCCTCCCGGTTGAGACGCTCCAGGTGCCGTTCCCATTCGGCGCACCACGGATAGCCTGCCGCCACTGCCTCGCGTTCCCAGTATGGATGGTGACACAGCACCCGGCCCTCGCGCACGAAATATCGGCGCTCCGCCGCAATCGGTAACCCGCGGTAGGCGGCGAATGGGGCGTCAAGGTAGAGGTACTGGCGCGCGGCGATCGCTGTATGCTGCAGCCCCAGCATATCAGCGTTCATCCCGAACTCAATCAGGGCCAGCACATGCGAGTAGACGTGCCCTGGCGCCGCGACGAAGCAGGTGTCCCTCCACTGATGCTTCCCGCTGCAGAGGTCCGTGCGTAGGAATGCTGGATAGCCCACGCCATCCACAGCCTTCGTAACGTCGCCCACGAACTCTGCGGCCCGGGCATCCAGAGGTTCGCCGCCGCCCTCCACTGCATCGATTGCCGCCAAGAGAAGGCGATCCAGGAATCCGGGCTCCGGCTCCACCACGAGAATCGTGCGCGGACTTGGAATCCCCAGCCGCTCAACGTGCGGCAGCCACAGTCGCATCGAGGATGGATCGATCATAATTGGCTCCGTACCTTTGCGGCGAGCATCCTCCGCCGCGACCCCTCCCGGTTCAGCGCTACCAGGGCCAGAGCGCAGGCGTCGAGCACATGCTCATTGTCGCTGTCAATCTTGACCAGCAGTTTAACACAGCGCCCGACCTGCCGTTTCCCCTCCGCGGCCTGAGCCCTGACTCCGAGCGCCGCCCGGATCGTCCGTGGTTGGTAATCCACAAGGTGTACTCGCAGCGCCTGGCAGGCCGCCCGCACCACCTCCTGCTTGCCCCGCTGCGACATTCCCACCGATCGCCTGCCCCAGCTCCCTGGTCGCTCGGTCGCCACCAGCTCCACGCCGTGCTCGCGTCCCAGGGCAAGGATCATCTCCTGGAGGTGCAGGCCGGTCGTGTGCCCCCAGGAGGCGGTTGCCACGACCCGCGGCTTGCCGGGCTGATCATCGCTCAGGATGGCCAGCGCGCCCGGATTGCCGAGGTCAATACCCATGATTCTCATGCGGCAATCCTTACTCGACCTCGCCTTGCCTCGCCGTGCCAAGCCAAGCCTCATGCTCTCCTGGAATTCGGAAACCTTAGCTCACTGATCCATGCCGTATCAGTCCCCGCCCGGCCACGCCGCTCCCTATGCTCTCCTGCAATTCAGAACCTTGCCGCACTGGGCTGTGCCAGTCCTGGCCTCGCCCAGCCTAACTGCATACTCTCGTGCAATTTGGAACCCTACCGTGCCATGCCGGACTGCGCCCGGCCCAGCTCCACCTGGCCTCATGCTCTCCTGCATCTTATCCTCGAAACCGCTTATCCCAACGCGCCATCTCCCGCGCCGGGAAGAGTCGGCTGAGTTCCTTGAGGTGCCGATGTTTCATTGCAAGTGCCCGATATTCCCGGTATGCGCGCTCCAGGATATAGGCATACCGGGCCTCATCGCCGAGCGCCTCCGCCAGTGGCACATAGCCTGCCTGCTCGCCCTCGGCATCGCGGTCCTCAACATAGACAAAGGCGCGCACGGGTACAGGCGGGCCACCGCCTTCGACCACGATGTTGATCTGGATGGCCCGCGCCAAGTTGCGGGCCTGCTCCTCGCGCCAACGCTCGGCGGCCTCGCCGTCGTCCCAAGTGAACCAGTCATGGAGCGCCGATCTCGATGAACGGGCAGCTTCGACGATCTCACGGGCGGAGATGGGAATGCCGCGCTTCGTCCGGATCAGTTCGTAGAGCCGCGCCCCATATCGCTCGGCCTGCTCCTGGCTGAGATGGAAGCCTGGCCGAACCCCGATTTCGAGTTGCGCCCCGCTCTCCCTGACCATGCTGTTTATGCCTCCACCGCCACCTCGAAGGTGCCATAGTTCTCTCCGCTGTTCTCCTGCCGGCGGGAGACGATCCCCCGGTCTCCAGCCTCATCGAGCATATCGAGCAGGGTCTGCTCCGTCAGTCCGGCGCTAGTCTTGAACTCGATCTCTACGTCGAGCGCCCACTTGTCCCATCGCGGCCTGGCTCGCACGTCAATGGGGCGGCCGATGCCACTGTTGCGCACCCAGGAACGATCCACCACGTAGTCACCGTTGGGCGAGATAATGGGCAACAATTCCATGCCGCCCTGCTCCTGATTGGCTTCGCCCCGAATCCAGAAGGCGCTGTAGAGTTCCTTTCGGCGCCCATACCACTCTTGGCCCTTCCCGCTAACAGTCGCGGCCATCGCCTTCTTGAGCGCAATGCAGGGTACGCCCGGCCGTCCATCCATCAGTCGGTGGACATGGGCCTTGCATTCGGCCTCAGCATCCCAAGCCTGGCGCTTCTTGGTCTGCCCCGTCTGCTCTTTCGTTTTGATATGCGCATCCCGCATTCGCGCCGGGTTCTGCTCCAGGAGCGGCCCTTTGCCGATAATCCGCACCCGCAATGTCTTGCGCGGGTTGCGGTGGAGCACGAAGTTCTGCGGTAAGGCCCATGCCCGCGCATCCACCTCGCCTTTTGCTGCCTTTCTTTTCGGCATGTCTCCCTCCCTCAGGAACACTTTCTAGGGCGAGAATGCCCCGCCCCTCAGTCCGCACAGTCCTCTGCTGCCGCGCCATCACTCTCGCACAGGCGCATCCGCGCAAACGGCCCGTCCGGGAAATCGCGCAGCGCCTCTTCCTCGGTCGCATACACGGGGATAAACCCGATGCCGGGGCCGTTGACGGCAACGTCTCCCAGGCGGTCGATCCGCCAACCATCCCAGCGCTGCATCCGCATGACCGCCGTCATCTCGCCGCAACTTGCTACCGACAAGTTGCCGTCTACTGCCGGGGCTGGGGCCGGATTCAGCTCAGCCATCCCTGCTGCCGTCAGCTCGATGCCGCGGTTCTCCCTCTCCCCTTTGCACACCATCCCCTTATCCACGAGCCGATCCACATGCCGCCAGGTGGTGCATGTGGACAACAATCCGAGCGCTCTCCCCAGCTCTCGGATGGTGGGGCCGCGCCGCCGCGTCAGATCGCGGATAGCACGCAGCGCCTCCATCTGTCGGGGCGTCAGGGTCAGCATTAGTCCGCTCCTTTCCGGTAGGCATCGGCGAAGGCCAGCACCGCCCGTACCTCCCCTGGAGACAGCAGGCAGACCGCGCCATCGCTGCTGCGGCGACCAATCCTCAGCCACTTGCGACACATGTCTCCCTCCCGCAGAAGGCATCTACCGGTTTCCGTTGGCCAGCCGCTGCCGCAACGCATCACTCTCTGGTCATTAGCGATCACGTGTTCTCCTGGGCCACATAGACCCGCATTAGCCGGCCCTCGTGCCGCGCCACTACTCCGCGCACCTTGCCAGCCCGAATCCACTGGGCCAGGCAGGATCGCGCCGTCGTGTCGCTGCGGTAGTGATGGTCAATCCCCTCCACCACCTCCTTGAGGGTGGCACCGGGATGCTTCGTCGCATAGTCCAGCACGGCTCGACAGGTGGCGCTAAAAGGCGTGTAGCGCAAGCCTTCCGCATTGCCGGCCCGCGCGAAGTGCTTGCGCTCCTCGGTGCAGGCTTTGCGCAGGCGGGCGGTCAGCACCGGCACGGTGCGCCGACACAGACGCGCCGACAGCAACTCGTGTGGACTGCCATGCTCTCGCGCCGTGATAACTCCGAGGCCGATATGATGGAGCATGTGGGTGACGAATGGCCCGCGGCCGCCCCGCTCGGTGGCCGGCACCGCCACCGAGACGAGGTGGGCTATCTGCTGCCATCGAATCGCCTGCTCGCATACCCGGAACCCGAGGCTGCGCTTTACCTCGATGACCCAGATGAGGGGCCCCTGGATTGCCACGATGTCGGCAACACTCTCGTAGGCTAGGATCTGAACTTCCTGGTACACGTCCCAGTGCTGCTGCTCCAGCCACGGCAGGATAGGGGCGGCGAGTTGTTCTTCATTTTCCGGCCAGCACCTCATGCTCCGTCCCCCATGAACAGCGTGTCTGATGCGCGCACTTCCGGGCCGCGCACCTCGATCAGTCCGTTGCGCCGCAGCACGCCGAGGTAGGTGCCGAATGTGCCGCCGCTGGCCTCGAAACCCGTGCGCTCCGCGAGGTCCTGGCGACTGAGGGTATCGGGGTAAACTTCGACCAGGATATCGAGCATCTTCCGCTCGCCGGCGCGGAGGGCCCCCCGCCAGACATCGAGCCGTTCATCGAGCGTGGTCGGCGTGGGCGGTACGCGGCCCGCGCGTTCAAGGCCGGCCTCGGTAATCTCTACTTCGCGGCCTTCCAGAGCGATGTACCCGCCACGACGCAGGTCGCCGAGGTAGGTACCGAATGTCTCGCCGCTCGGGGTGAAGCCGCTGAGCGTGCCGAGCTGGCTGCGCGTCATAACCATCGGGTGGTGCTGCGCAAGGGTGCGCAGCATCCGCAGCGCACCGGCGCGCAGCAACGGCTCTGCGGTATCAAGGCCTGCGGGCGGGGGGCCGGGAACTCGCCGGCGTCCATCCAGCCTTCGCATGCTAGGTTCTGGAGGTTGCGTCCCGACGATCGGCGGCCCACCTGCCCCGCCTGCGGCTTTGTCCCATTCGATCAGGCTCACCGCGGGGTCTGGCAACGTGATCGCAGCCGCTTTCGCCGCCAGATCTGCCACGCGGCTCAGTATGCCCTTGAGTTCGTCGCCGGCCTTGCGCGCCTCCGCAATCCGCTGCCGGTGCAGAACCTCCGCGCCGGCCAGCGCCCCCTTGGCCGCGCGCACCTCGGCGCGCAGCTCCAATTCTTGCTTGTCATCTATCCGCCCCGGTGCCACCCGCTTCGCCGCCGCCAACTCGCCGGTCAACTCGCGCACCCGGCGCTGTAAACCGGCGCGCTCTTGAATGTCTTCTTCTGCGGCCCGCGGCAGGTCGGCCAGCTTCGCCAGCATAGCCTTGACCCGTTCCGGGGGTGGGGGAGGCCCTTGCACCGCTCGAGCACCCCGCGCGATCTCCGGGTGATGTGTCTGCACGCCGCCGACCTTCACCAACGCGAGCGACTTGGACATCGCCCGACCGATGCAGTAGAACTCGCCCGGCTCGCGCGTCATCAGCAGGTTCTGGACGCGCTTCTGCTCGGCGCCGCTCAGACCCAGGGCCTCGACCGCGCGCTTGCGATCAATGTCCAGGCTGGTCGGGCCGACCATGACGTTAAAGCATTGCGCGGCCGCCTGCTTGTTCAGGTTGCTCAGTCGCTGCGTTGCCAGGATCGCGCAGAAGCCGCGCTTGCGTCCGCGCGTGCAGAGGTCGCATACTGCATCGGTTGATTCGGAGTCGGCCTTTTCAGGGCAGTACGCATGTGCCTCATCGACAACGATCAGAACCGGATGCCAAAGTTTGCGCGGTGCGTTGATCAAGCCCTCGAGGAAAACCTTCACAAAGTGCGGCCGCTCGCGGGCGCGCATCTCGTAGAGATCGCAGACGGCGCTGACGCCCAACTCGAGCAGCCGATGCGCCAGCATCTCTGCCAACCGCGGCTCGGCCGCAATGTCGCCGCCCTTGCCCACCAGGACATAGTCATACTTCTCGCGCAGGCTGGGGAACTCGCCCTCGGGGTCAATCACGATCTGCTGAATGCTCCCGTGGGATTGTTCCAGGATGCGGCGGAGTGCCCATGACTTGCCCCCGCCGCTCGTCGCCTGCAGCAGCAGGCGCGTCGGAAGGAGGGTCTCCATGTCGAGATAGAATGGCCGGGCATCCTCGACTGTGCGGCCCAACTCGATTCGCGGGCTGCTTCTCATTTGCCCTCGGCCTTGCCCTTAGCCTTGGCTTGCTTCTTCCCGGTGGGCGCCGGCTTCTTGGCCCGGGCGGCCGCCGCGTCCGCGCGCTGCTTTTCCTCGGCCGCCACCTGGCGCTCGGCGCCGGCGACATTGACGCCCCAGTCTTTTCCGCGCTGCCGCAGGTGCTCGTACTTGCCGTCGAATTGGTGGTTGTTGAGATCGCTTGCCAGTTCCGCCTGCAGCGCCAACTCGATGGTCGCGGTTGCGATCTTTTCGGGCGACCCTTCATTATCGAAAACGCTGACGATTGCCCCTCGATAATCGGTACCGCCCCAGTTGTTCTTCGACGGCTCCAGCCCGAGCTGCTCGCTCATGCGTTTCGCCGCGTTATGATCCAGGTGCCGCGTCTGGGCGGCATAAAGCAGCCGCATCGCCGGCGCGCCGAATGGTTCCGCCCGCGCGCGTTCCATGATCCGCTCGAGCACCAGTTGGCCCGCGCGCTGGGCGGCGCGCTTCGCCTCCTTGCGCTTCTTCTCCGCCGCGATCTCAGACGGCGCGCGCGCCGACGAACTCGATCCCCAGTGCTCTTTGCACTTCGAGGAGCGCGGGCACACGGTGATGATCTGCCCCAGGTCGTCCTCGCCGCCGACGATGATGCCCTTGCCCGCCGCTTCACAATGCTTGAGGCCGGATTTTAGCTGGGAGTAGTCATTGCGCGAGAGGATGCCCTTATCCGTCGCCCCATAATGCCTGCTGAGCCGCAGCAGCCGCTCGCCCTTCGTCTTCGCCGCCGCGAGTGCGCGCTCGACGTGGGCGGTGGTCTTCGCGTGGTAGCAGGCACGGTCGGCGCACAGGTCCCGCTTCGCCAGGTCACTCCACAGCGCCGGCGTGTACCCCGTCCGCTTTTTGCAATCTTTGCAAACGCTCGCGGATGGCACCAGGTCCGGCGCATCCGCCTTGGCGAATGGCGCGGCGTGCAGGTCGAGCAGGATGTTGCTTCTAATCCAGTCGTCGAGATGAGCGGCGCTGACATGGTCGCCCTGGAGATAACGGGGCGTGGCCTGCTTCAGCGCCTCGGCCTGATCGTGGGGCTGGAGGCGGGCGATCAGGATGGCATGGGCGGCGGTGATCTTTTCCTCCCACAGCGCGGTCTGCACCGGCTCGATGAGTTCGCACAGTTTGAGGCGCTGGTAGATGTAGGACTGCGAGCGCCCAACCTTGGCTGCCACCGCCGTGACGTCGTAGCGGCAGCTCTCCATGAGCGCGCGGAAACCATGGGCCTCGTCCAGGGGATGCACGTCCTCGCGCTGCAGGTTCTCCACGACCTGTGTTTCCAGCGCCTGGGCGTCGTTGAGGTCGCGGATCACGATCGGGATGGACTCCAGCCCCGCCGCCCGGGCGGCCCGCAGCCGGCGGGCGCCGCAGATCACCTCGTATGATGGCCGAGGCTTGCGATCATCCTTGGGCCCGCGCTCCATCACCTGCTCGCCGCGGTCGTCACGAATGGGGCGCACCAGCAGCGCGTTGATGATGCCCTGCTCGCGGATGCTGGCCGCGAGCTCCTCGAGCCCGCGCTCGTCGAAGTGCCGGCGCGGGTTGGTCGCGGACTCATGCAGGCTCCGCGCCTCGACGTAGGTAATAGCCGTCTGGTCGGTCACTCGGTCGCCTCCTCGTGTTGTCATGGATGGCGGTGATGTCGGCCGCTTCCTACGGCGTACAGTTACACCGCACCGACTCATGCCCGGGCCAGTCCGCGCCAAAGGTCAGGCGCCAGATGTCAGGCGTCTCCTTGCACAGCGCCCAGGAATCCGTGCAGCCGGCCAGGCGCTCCCGGATGTCGCGGTAGAGCCGCACCCGCTCATGCGTGCCCAGCCGCCACGGATGGTGGCCAAAGTCCGGCTCCATCCGGGCTACTAGGTGCCCGGCCAAGGCATGCTGCAGGGGCGTGCCGAGAACCATCAGGCGGTGGGTCGCCTCGGTGAATCTCAACGAGCCGAGCGTGATCCGCTCCCACGGCCCAGGTGTCTTCTCCAGCAGCCGCTCGATCTGCTCCGGGCCTTGGCGGTCGATGATGGGATCGATCCGCAGCCGAACCCGCCATCCCATCGCGCGCAGCTCCCCCGCCGCCGCAATCAGAGCCTCGCCGGTGGGGCCGCGCCCCGCAAGCGGTTGGCCGCAGAACCGCTGCTGGCCCAGCGAGAAGCTCAGGATTACCTGCGGCGTCGGCTCGGTCTTGCGAAGCACTCTATGCGGCAGGGCCTTGGTGAGCAGCAGCAGCGTGTGCCTATCCTGAGCCCGGAACATCTCGATGAGACGCAGGCTCAGCTCCGCCGAGATCGCCGGGGCGAAGGAATCAGACAGCTCGCCGGCGTTGAGGATCGCTCCGCCGGTGCCCTTGCAGACTGGACAGGGTCCCCCCGTTGCATCATCCTGCACCGGGCCATGACTGGGCGCATCACAGGCCCGACACCACTCGCCGCTGCCATCGCAGACCTCGCAGCGTGTGCGTTCCATCCAGCGCTCTACTTCATGCTGCATCTCCGGCAGATCGGCCTCGGTCAAATCCCGCGGGAGGCCGCGCCAGTATGTCCCCGCGAGGTAGCAGTAGGCGCACTGATGCGGGCATGCAGCAATGTAGGGCAAGCGCCAGAACCCAGCGCAGACTATGCCCGGCTTGGACTGAAAGCGCCCGATGCGACGGGTCATTCCCCCTGGACCTCCCGCGCCTTCGCCTCGCGCACCAGGGCATGCTTCGCCGCCGTCAGGTCAACCATGGCATCCTGCAGTTCTTCTGCGGCCTGGGGAAACCCCGACCGCTCGCACCGGTACATGATCTCCTCGATCTCGTTCTGGCGGGCGGTGATCATCCCCCGCAGTTCAGACTCCGTGTGGCGCTCACTCACGATTGACTCCTTTCCCGGACATGGGGCGGCGGGCAGGAAGCGGCACCGTACTCGCCCGGCGGCTTCTTCCGGCGCCGATGGAGGCATGCGCCAATCGCCAACGCATACACTACCCGCCGCCCAACATTCATCTTGCCCTCCCGGCGCGAGGCAGTCCATCGAAGAACTCTTGCACCTCGGCCAGCAGGCGAATCAGCTCATTGTGACCCGCCTGGTCTATGAGCCGATCTCCGCGGTCGCGGATCAGCGCGCGCGTCACCGCCGTGTACAGCGGCACGCTCACGCAGTAGCCGGACGGCCACTCCTTCTCGCTCGATGCCATGCTCTGCCCTCCCCGAACGGGCTCATTCGGCGGCAATGGCATCATCCGGGGCCTCTGCGGCGGCCTCGGGCGTCGCCTTGCGCCGCCGCTTCGGCTTGATCGTATTCTGCAGCCCCTCGATCTCTGCGCGCAGTGCGCGGATCTCCGCGCTGATACGATCGCGCTCCCCGAGGGCCTCCTCGAGGTTCCGCTGCGCTTCCGGCAGACGCGACGCCGCCCTCCGCATGTCCTCGAGGCGCTGCTCGCCCGCCGTCACCAGTGCCGCCAACTCGTCCGGGTTAAGCCTGCCAACGTTAACTCGCATCACCGTATCCTCCTCTCCTGTCTGCCTATTCCCCTGTCCTGTAGTTGGCCGTGAATGCGCGCCCCACTACAGCGGTTGAGAACGCGTCCTATGCGAGCGAGCGCCTGTAGTTGGCCGTGAATGCGCGCCCCACTACACCCCAGGGGCACGAGCGCACAGGGGCCGCCTGCCTGTAGTTGGCCGTGAATGCGCGCCCCACTAGACCGTAGCCTCATTTTTCTCCGGCCAATTGCCGAGACCGGCACAGGATTCCCGCCTCTCCTGTGCTTCGTCGGCGTGCGGGCGTACAGGCGCCCGGGGTCCAGCAGCCGGAACCGCTGGCCTTGCTTGATCCATCTGTGCCATCACCTCTTCGCGACCTCGCTGAGCTATCACGCGGGCCGCATTTGCATCAGCATGCTCCTTGCCGCACTCGTCGCATCTAAACTCTAGCCCATCCCGCTTGCCCCTTTCTCCGCAGCGCCAACACGTCTGCGAACTGTATTTGGCCTCCACCTTGACGGTGGCAATCCCAACCTTCCCGCAAGCATACTCAATCGCCGCCTGCAATCTATAGTAGGGGAAGCGCGCATTGACGACGGCTCCCTCGGTGCCCTCGCCGAACTTTTCCGCGAGTCTCTCCCTCATGCCGGTCAGGTCTTCCATCGCCACGTGCGTGGCCTCCCACTGCACGAGCACATCCGCGACGCGAGCCGCCACCTGCTGACAGATTGTCTTTGTCTTGTCAGCCGCCCTATCGCTTTCGGCATTGGCGCGCTTCCGCAGGCCCGCACGATAGAGACGAGTCTTCCGCCAGCGGTCGGCGATCAAGTCGCGCACCCAATTGTAACGCCCCACGAACTCCGTCTTTCCGTTCTCGGGCATCGCCACCACTGCCAGATGATGGCGCCCCACATCAACCCCCGCAACCCGCAGGCCCTCGACCGCCATAACCGGAGCCAAGGATAAGGCCTGAATGTAGAGCCACTTCCCGCGTTGGAGCACAATCTTACCGTCCCCTATCGGCGAGGAGCCTGCCTCCAGTCCCCAGGCCACCGCAGCATTGTAGTGCGCCAATTGATAGCCATCCCCGTTGCGATTAGTGTCCGCGGCTAGACGGAGACTGGCCGTGGTTTCTTCAGTGCCGCCCCTCGCCCATAGTCCGACACGCAGCCGCCAATAACCATTCGCCCCTTCTGGCGCCAACTCATAGATGCTTGAGACCTTGACCGGAATGATGACGCGCTTGAACTCGAAGGGGCGCGCCAGCGGGTCCTGGCGCTGCACTTTGCGATACTGCTTGATCGCCGTGCGTATTTCCCCGGCAATCGTGCCTCTCATGTCTGCCGACAGATCGGGCGCCAAGCGGGCGGCCTCGTAATACATGGCGCGCAGGTGCTCTGGCCCGGAACCATCGTTTGCGACTGCCCAATCAAAGAGGTGATAACGCAACTCGCGGCAGCGCGCTGCCAGCGTCTTCAGCATCGCCAGGTCGGCCGGCTTCGGGTCGCTCACCTTGAAGCGAATCCCAATTATCCGTCCTTCGGCCTTCGCTTTTCCCCGCCGGAATGCCATTGGTACTTCCCTCTAGTCTTAATGGACGCTGCCCTCTGCCTCTTCGGTGCTTGCCAGCTCATCCGTCCTCGCGCGCGCGGGCAATCTGTAGCGCTCTACTATCCGACTGATCGTCGTTTGTCTTTCCTTCAGGGCGGCGAGTAAACCGTCCCACGCTGGCATCTCGTTGTCGCGTTGCTTGACCAGTTCGATAATGTCTCCCCCCACCTCTGCCTGGGCTTCCGCTATCGCCGCTTGCTGGAGCATGTCCTTTTTGGTCAGCTTAAGCAGCTTCATCTCCGCCTTTAGCAATTCATGGGTCTTGCTACGGATCACGCCAGTCATGTCCAGCGCCGCCAACGCAAGCTCTGAAGGTCGTAGCTTCCATCGAGCGTAGCGAGGGTGATTGTGCTCATAACGCCGCTCCAGTTCCCTCACCAACTGCTCGTTGCTGAATGCCAGCAACGCATGATGAACTGCCTGCTCCAACTCCTCCGGCGTCAGTCCCTGGTCCCTCCTACTCATTCCTCGCACCCCCAATCCTCCTGACTCTGGCGCAGGCGGTTCTCGGCCGCGCCACGCCCTGTGCCTCCCGCCGCCCACATCATCGGAGATATCTGCCTTCGCGTTTAAACCATTCGCGCGCCTCATCGGGGCTTGCATCCCATTCCCCATTGATAGCCCGCTGCGCCAGATCGGGCCGGCCCGCAGCATTGAGATCCCGCACCAGGTCATGGATTGGTGTCGGACTCGTGGTCTCGAAATCATCGTAGCCACCGAGCAGCGCATTCGCGGCCATCTCATGCAGGCCGGCTGCCCGCAGGACTTCCTCAAGCCGCTGCTTTGTCGTCATCGCGTGCGCACGCTAGCCGTCATGACTTTGCCTCTGTGTCTTTACTAACCATCTGGCCCTTGGCTTTGCTCGGCTTCCGTTCTCTTTCGCCGCGTAAGCTCGCTGCCGTCTCTTCGAACTTCCGAATGGCTGCCTGGAGATCCATATCCGCGTCGTGCATCGCGGTGCGGTATTGCTCCCAGGTGGGCTTGACAATGACTCTCATTCGTTCGGCGGCCGCCTCTATGGCGCGCGCGTATAAGGCATCATGGGCGGTGAGTTCAGCGTTATAGGCGGTCTCGGCATGGCGGAGGGCTTGCTCCCAGATGATGCGTTCGCGCAGCACGACGGCATCATAGCTGGCGTGCGCTTGGCGCAGTTGGTGTGTTACTTGCGCTAGTGTCGGATTGCTGCTCATCAGTTCGGTCCCTCCAAGAAGATCTCGAGGTCATAGACCGTAGCCGCCATCACTCTGCCCCCGCGCCACAAGCCGCACCCGCCCATCGCCGATCGCCGCGAGCAGCCATTCGATCAGCTCGCCGACCGTGCTGTCGGCGAAGCTCATGCCGAACTGCTGGCGCTCCAGGTCGATCTGCTCGCGGTCCGTCGCCAATGCCTGACGGGCATGTTCACTCTGCCACGGTCGCTCAGCAGGCAGCGGATATTCCAGGTCGCACATGGCGAGGATGATCGCTGCGCGCAGGATCTCCTGAGCCATCAAGCGCCTCCTCTCTCGAGCCGCGCCGCCGCCAGCATCGCGCGCTTTTCCGCTTCAAGGCGCTGGAGGTCAATGCCGAAGAACTCGGCAAGCAGGTCTTGCAACAAGCGCCGGCTGAGCGCCAGCTCCACGCGCTTGATCTCACGTGTCTGACCGTTGAGCGCCTTGTACGTGTGGGTGAAAGTTGTGTATTCGGCGAGATGAATCCCACGCTGCTGAAACCACTCGACGAACTCGCCGCACGCCTGGCTCTTCTCCTGCACCGCCTGCATCTTTTCGTGCTCGGGGTAGGTGGTCATGTGCTCGCTCCTGGCTCTTCGCCTCGGCTCAATGCGTGCAAGCCCTGCCTGGTCTCCTCGCGGAACTTTCTCATGCAGTCCGGATCGGCGCACAGTGCCCAGTGCTTCTGTTTGCCCCGGCCGCCCTCGCTCACCAGCATACGCGGTTTGAGACGGCGCAGATCGCGGCCGCAGAACTTGCATGGCGGAATCCGTCGGCTCATGGCATCACCCCATTCACTCAAAATACCGCCGGCCGCAGGCCCAGACGAACTCCATTTCCTCGGGGTGGAGCTCGCTAATCCGGCCGCCCACTCGCTTGACCCGGATGCCATCGTCGGGCACCCGGATCGCGCCGTCGCAATCGCCCGGCTGCAGCATGGCCACCACCTCGACCTCATCGCCCGCGGCGGCAAAATCCCGCGCATCATGCGTCAGGATCAACCGGCTGCCGACCTTGAATCCGTCGAATGCTCCCATCACTTCCCTCCGATCTTTGCGCCGATAGGTCGCGGCCCCACGCGCCCGTCATTTGCCTCGTGCGGGCTCAGCTCGACATGATGGATACGCGCCTTGCACTGGTAGTACCACAGGTGCTTGATGTGACCGGCCGGTTTGTTCCGGCTGGGACGGCGATAGATGCGCTGCACCGCCCCGCAGCCTTTGCATCGCAGGCGCTTCCAGGGCATCAGGGCTTTCCTTCTGGCGGTTGCCCCGCTTCCGCGATGGCTCGGTTGAATGCGCCCAGGATGCGGTCGATGAGTGCATCGGAGTATCGGCGCGAATGCAGGTAACTCCGCGTTACCGAATGCACTACGGCAGGCGGGACGGGCAGCCGCGCGGCGCAGGCCATGCAGATACAACGCGTGGCCACAGGAACCATCTCGGTGTGCAGCCAGATTGCCCGCCCGCAGTTCGCGCACTCGCGCCGCTCGGAGGGCGCGCGCGGCGCGCCGCAGGATGTTGGCAGGCAGATGACGATGATCTCCTCGCCGTCGCTCATGCATTGCCTCGCTGCGGCCCAGCGATCCCCAGCTCCCGCGCCCATTCTTGGTACACTGCCTGTGGCACCGGAATGAGACCGCTCCGGATAATCGCCTCGGCTAGGCCTCGCGCAAAGACGCGCGCTGGCATCGAGCATGGGCCCTCGTTGTCGGGATGGCGCAATGCGAGAAGCACGCAGCCGACGATGCAGATTGCCGCCGGCACTGAGCAGCGGACATTGATAGCCTGCGCCCCGATGTCGCCGGCGCCCTGCCGCTCCTCGCCCTGCTCGAATGCCCGACCACACAGCCCGCATTTCTGGCTCAGGGTCGGCATTGCCTCAGTCACCCGGCACTCCTGTCTCCCGCGCCCTCGCGCAGCCGATAATCCGGACCCTCCAGGACCACCACTTCGCACATCTCTGCCAGCCGACTGGTGATCCGCTCGTCGAGGTCCTCGCGCAGCTCTCGGCGACTGCGGTTGCTGGTCACCAATGTTGGCCGCAGGTCCATGTGGCGGTGACCCAGTACATCAATCAGGGCCTCGCGCACCCACTCGGGGTTGCGGTCCAGGCGCGCCTCTCCCACGTCGTCGAGCAGCAGAACAGATGCCCCCAAGAGGCGGGGCAGCGGGTCGAGTTGGCGGTCGTCGTAGGACGCGCGCAAGTCACGCAGGTAATCCCGCGTCCAGCAGTAGAGGCCACCCCAGCCCGCATCAATCGCCAGCTTGAGCACCGCCACCGCCAAGTGGGTTTTGCCGGTCCCGGTCGGCCCGATGAACCAGAGGCCGCGGCCGGCGTTCAGGTGATCACTCAGACGCCCCGCAAACTCAATCACCCGCTGCTTCGCTGTCGCAACCTCGGGGAGCGCCTGGTACGTGGCGATCTCGCAGCGCCCGTAGGCGCGGGGGATGCCGGCCGCCCGCAGGCGCCGCTCGCAGTCCAATATGGCCACCAGTCGCTGGGCCATCTCGGCCTGGGCGGCAGCATGTGTCTCCCGGTCCCTGCGCTCTTCGCAAGCGGCGCAGGCGCATTCGGTCGTGCAATCACGCATATAGCGCCAACGCCGGATAGCCGCAACCCAGGTCCGCGTCTCCGCAGCGCCACAGTCAGTGCAAGGCCCGCTGGCTGGCCGCGGGGGCGGCGTCGCCTCGGCCAATGGATAGTCGCCTGGCCCATAGCAGTCGCAAGCCAGGAATGCCGCGATCTCATCGAGCACCGGGTCCTGCACCAGCTTCGCCGACGCGCCACACGCCGGGCATTTCGGATCGGCGGCAACGAAGTCAGACCTCATGCCAATCCTTCTCCCTGGGGCCGGCATCACTGCGCCGGATTCCAACACCCGCCCGAGTCTCTGCACGGGTTCCTCGCTTCAGCGCGCCTTCCGTCGCGCGCTTGACGTAGTTGACGTTTGGGGCGCCGGCTTGTATCGCCGCCTGCAGCCCGTACTCGAAGGCGATGCGACCAGCCTCATCCCCGGCTCGTTGCTGCTCCTCGTGCCATAGCGGCTGCAGCAGGGTTGTGAGCAACCGCGAAGCGGCCACTTTCCCGCGCTTGTTTTCGGCCGCCAGTATATCTGCCAGGGCCTGGTAACTATCCCGGAATCCGGTGGCTGCGAGGATGGCCTCGATGTCGGCGGCGATTTGCTCGGGCGACCGCGCGGAAACGCGGAGCGGTTTCGCGCCTCCCCTCCCTCCCTCTGAGCCTGGGTCTGTGACTAAGCCTGAGGGAGGGACTGAGCCTGAGCCTGAGAGAGGGGGAGGGACTAGTCCCTCTCTCTTGGGGGTATCGATACCCTCTCGATACCCTACCGATAGGGTATCCGTAGGGTATGCTGGCAGCCCCCCGAGGAGGTCCCGATTGTGCTCCAGAAAGTCGCGCAAAAACCGCTTCGGCCCGCGCAGGGCATGGTTGAGTGCCGAGATAAGGAACTTCGATCCGGCCTTGACTTCGCCGGCCTGGACGCGCAGGAAGTTCTTGACCCAGACCACCCCATCGTCGGGGTCGTAGCAGCAACGCTCCGTGATGCCATCTAGGGCGCGATCCAGGCGGACGCCACGCAAGCCCGTGTGCGCGGCGATGAGGCCCGGCAATATGCTGTAGATTCCCGATGGGTTCGCCAACGGAGAGGTGACGAAATAGAGGAACAGCAACTTGGCGTCGGGAGTGAATGTGTGAAACCAGGGCTCATCCCAGATGCTGCTGTAAATCGTGCGACCGGCCACGCTGCCCTCCATTGCCGTTGCTGCTACTCCTCCTGCATCGGCTCCAGATCTGCTGCATGCTCTGCCATCTCCGCGGCGGTCCGCGCTCCCGTCTGCTCGGCGGCGCGCTCCGGGAAGAGCTCCGGCTGCTCCAGCGTGATCTGCACGCGCACGCGCCGGCCATGCAGCGCGCCGAGAGCGTCCGCGAGCTCATGTGGATTCTCGTCCTGCGCGATCAGCCCGACGATACACTCGGGATGGGTACTGATGATCTGCCCCTCCTCTTTCTCGTCCACGTAGACAAGCTTCGTGCCCTTGACCGTGCCCATAAATGCTGGCATCCCATCGACTCCTTTCATCCGCAGCGCGGGCTGTTATCTGTCACTCCGGTCGGCAGAAAAGTCAAGCGGCGAGATCACGCCCGCCGCCCTGTTAAGGCTGGCTCCGCTGCTTCCGCGATCTGGGCGCGACTGTCGCAGGAACCGCGCCAGCGCCATCGCTCTCAACCGTCGTGGCGCACTCCTCATCCGGCGCCCCCTTCGCCTTGCGTCGCCGCTTCGGGCTGATGATCTGCTCCAGTTCCGCAATCTCCGCCCGGTAGATGCGGACATCGCCCCGGGCTCCATCCCTCTCCACAATGGATCGCCGCAGACCCTCCCTCGCTATGACGAGGTTCTTCTGCGCCTCGGTCACCGCGCCCAGCCGCTCACGCGCGGCCTCGGCCACGTCGCTCAATTCGGTGGGACTCAGTTTGTTAATGTCGATCTTCATGCTGTCGGCTCCTCTCGATTTTCATTGCGGGCGGCGGGCAGCAATCGGCACCGTATTCGCCCGGCGGCGTCTTCCGGCGCCGATGGAGGCATGCGCCAATCGCTAACGCATACACTACCCGCCGCCCAACTTGACGCTGATGTCCTGGCCCAGGACCTTGTGCGCATTCCGGCGCAGGGATCGCGCGGCTCGTCTGCGCACGCTCGCATTCTCCTCCCAGCCGCCGATGCACAGGATGATGGCGAATCCCACCGCCATCCACACGACCCGCCACATCAGTGGGCCGTCCAGCACCCACCACCCCGCCAACCACCATCCGCCGATGCCAATGATCGTCCTCACCGCAACACCTCCAGGCGGCTGCCGCCATCGCCTTTGCTCACAGCGATCTGCGCCGGGAACAAGTCCTTCAGTTCCTCGACGTGGCTGATACACAGCACGCATGCGAAGCGCTCCGCCACCCGGCCCAGGCACTGCACGAACAGGCGCCGGCCATCTGCATCGAGAGGGGCCGCGGTCTCATCCATCACCAGCATCTCGCAGCGCGCGCCCGCGCGTGCTGCCAGCAGCCGCGAGAGTCCAATGCGGAGGCCCAGGTCAACCCTCATTGCCTCGCCGCCGGAGAACGTCTCGTACGGCCGCTCTCCCCGCTCGTCGGCGACGATGATCTCGAGGGTTTCGCTGAGAGTCTTTGCCTGCGTCTCGCGCTGCGTGTGCAGCGCCACCGACATCCGGCCATCGCTCAGCTCGCGCAGCACCTCGTTGGCCGCGGCCTCGAGCTCGGGCACGGCCTGGTCAATGAGGAGTGCGGGGATGCCTGACCGTGAGAATGCGCCGCTACGGGGGTTGCCGAGCAGGTCGAGCAGTTGGCGCCGGCGCTCGAGCGTCTCCAGCAGTTCCAGCAGTTCGTCTGCATGCCGGGCATCTCGGCGAGCCGCCTCGAGGCGTTCGTGCAGCGCACCCGCCTGCGCTTGCGCGCGGGAGATCGTCGTGCGCAGATCAACCAGCGCTGTCTCGCAGCGATGGATTTCCGCGTCAACATCGCTCAGCTTGCGCTGGATCGCGGCGGGGTCGAGCATCTCCGACTGGATTTGGGCGACGCGCTCGCCCAGGTCGGCTGCCGCCCGACGCGCCTCATCCAGCGCAGCCTGCAGCTCCGCTGCCTGCGCCGCGGCGACCTCGATCTCGCGCATGCGGATCTCAAGCGCCGGGCGCTTATCCGCCTCGCGACGAGCCTCTTCCCAAGTGCCCGCCACGTAGCCCAGCGCTGCGCGCCGGGCGGCCAGGGCGGCGCTGTCGGCCCTGATCTGCGCCAGTGGGTCGTCCCGCTCGAGCAGCGCGAGCCTGGCGGCCTCTGGTGCCCCAATCTGGCTCGCCTGGCCGCGGAGGGCGTCCAGCTCCGCCTGCCGCTCCGCCCAGGGAGCCGCTGCCCGGGCGGCCGTAAGGTCTGCGTACACGGCGCCGATCTGCGCCACGGCTTCGCGTGCCTGGGCGATCAGCGGGCATTTGTCTCGGATGGCGAAGAACGAAGGGCGCGTGGCCTCGTCAACCGGGTTGGCGCACGGCACCTCGTCCAGCACTTCCGCCTGCCTGGCGAGCCGCTCGTGCTGGTCGTCGAGTTGCGCGACCCGATGGAGATGAACCTCCCGGATGTGCGCGACCTCGGTATCGAGCGCCTGCACCTGGTGCGAATAGTCCCGCTTGATACCTCTGAGTGCCTCGGTGACCCGGGCGATCTCTGCCTCATGCTCGCGCTTGGCGGTGGCCGCTCGTTCGACAATTAGCTTTTCCTCATGCGCGATCTCTTGGGCCTGGCGCTGCGCGTCCGCCAATTCCTCGGCGCGCTCCGCCGCTGCGATAGCCTGCGCCAGCGCCTGCTCGACATTGACGCGGTCAGCAGTGACCTGCTGGAGATTCCGCAGCCGCGCAGCACGGTCATTGACCTGGCTCTCGATCAGCCGCCACCGGCCCTGAGCCTCCTGCAGTTCCTCGCTCTTGCGCACTGCGCCATCCCGCAGTGCGATCGCGGCGACCCGCTGCTCCTGCACTGTGGCTAGGTCGGCCTGGATGCCTTGCTGGTCGCGCTCGGCATAGGCGATGCGCTCGGCGTTGGTTGCGATCTGAGCCTCGATGTCCGGCTGCTTTGCGGCCTCAGTCTGGGCAGCCTGGATATCGGCGCTCGCCCGATCAATCCGACCCTGCGCCTCCCGCGATGCCTGCCGCGCGGCCTCGGCCCGGCGCTCCCATGCCGCCAGGTCGAGGATATCGCCAAGCACGCGCTTGCGGTCGGCGGGCCGGGCCTGGGAGAAGGCGGCAGCATTCCCCTGGTTGGCACAGGCAGTCTGGGTGAAGAGATCATCGGTCATGCGCAGGACATGCTCGATGCTGGCCTGCGTCTCCCCGACCGTTTTGCCATCGAGCACTATGTTGTTGAGCCGCCCGTGTGGGAGGATGTCGCCGATGACGCTCTGGAAACTCAGCGCTGTCCCGCCACCCCCTTTGCGATTCCGCTGACGGCTGACCAGATAGTGGTCAGCCCCCAGCGCGAACTCGAATTCCACCCGCCCGACGTTCTCGCCCTCGGTGACGACGCTATCGGCGCCAGCGCGAGCATATCCCCACAGGGCATAGCGTATGGCATCGATGATCGAGGACTTGCCCGCGCCGTTGGGGCCGCTCAGTATGGCGAGGTTGATCCCGTGCAGGTCAAGCTCGTGCGGGCCCCTATAGCTCTGGAAGTTGTCGAGCCTCAGACTAAGCGGTCTCATCCCGTTGCCTTTCCTGGGTCCTCTGCACCGCCTCTCGCCTTGGCGATGGCGGCTCTCGCTTGACGATAAACTACGCATCCTGGATTTGTGCAGTCCTCTCGCAGGCAATGTTCGTGCTCATTGAGCAGTGCCTCGGCTGCCTCCAGCGCCGCCAGCATCTCCGGCGCGGCGGCGATCAGGCGAGCGTTGGCCTCGGCGTTGACGGCCCCCTCATGGATGGTACATGCGATTGCGACCAATCCGTTCCGAGAGACAATCACAATGTCGGCCCCAACGCGGGTTTCCCGCCCCGGTTCGACGCGCCACGGCCCGGGCGTGTGTTCGCTCATGCCGCGCCTCCTGGTGATGATTCATCGCGCAAAGGCAGCTCAATATCAAGCCCTTCCCCCTCCTTTCGCTGTCCCGCCTCCTCGTGGCCCTCGGCGATGAGCCTAGCGGCCTCGAGGTCCTCCTCGATGCCCTCCAGAAGCTGGCAGACCCCACTCCAGTCCTCAAGGTTCAGGGCGCCCCCAACCTCGAGGAGAGTATTCTCGATGCTCTGGATGTAACACTGAATCGTGCGCTCAGCCATGTGGCTCGCTCTCCCTTCGCATTCGTTCCGCGACCGCTCGTTGGCGCGTCCGGTCCAGTTGCGCTGCGCGCTTGCGCCTGCACTCTGGGCACCAGGCGCGCGGACCCTCGGGGTCGGGCAGCGCCTCCCATCCCAGGCTCCCATTCCAGAACCGCAGCCACTTCCCGCGACCGCCGCCATAGTTGATGTGGATCGCGCCGCCTGATGTCCACGCCTGCGGCGGCCTGTCTGTGCCGCACTCGGCACACTGTGTCGTCTCTGCAATCAACAAACCCACATCATCGAGGAAGGAACTCATCCGCCCACCTCGGGCGGGCCGGAATCATCGCTCCGGCGGTGAGCTTGTGAGCCAAAGATGGGATGCCTTACACCACAGGCCGATACCCAGAAAGCCGCCTTGCGCCGCCGCTCTTCGCCGTTGAGGTATCCCAATAGGTAGCCGATGTTTGATCTCGCAATCTCCTCACCACGGAAAAACTGCTGTGCATCATCGGTGCTGGCAATGCGATAGATGGCCTTCCGTAGCTCGCCGATATTATGACCACGGCCGGTGTCTCGCACGCGGTGCATAAAGAACTCGAGATCGGTCATGCCTCGGCTCCTCGCGGCTCAGGATGATCGCTCAGACCGCGATCAATAGCAAGGCCCTCCGCCACCAGGCCATCGGCAAGCGGCTCCAGGTCGGGCCGCTGCGCGATCCAGGCCCGCAGCGCGGGCTCGACCTCCATACCGTGCGAGACCTCCAGCGCGCCTGCCCGCCGCTGCGACTCGGCACGCTCGATCTCGATGCTGACCTCGAGCGCGCCTGCACCAAGTAGCGCCGTGCGCAGTGTGTTCGCGTTATTCATTTGTGCCTCGGGTAGGCGCAGCCGCACGATGGCGCCGCCGACCTCCTCAGTGCATGTCGTGAAACCCGCAGCCGCGTCGATGGTTATGAAGTTGCGGTACGGCGTGGGGACTTGCTCGATCTCGATGCCCTCGGGGTCGTCCGGCGCGATGTCCACGAGAAGGTACTGCTTGGCCTCGCCCTCCTCGCCGAATGTGCAGGCCTCGGGGCTGCCGCTGTACCAGAGACTGCCTGCGATCTGCTGCGGCTTGTGGATGTGGCCGAGGGCGACGTAGGTGAAACCGAGCGCGGCGATCTCCGCGGCATTCAGCGTCCAGTCGCCACCGAGCATCATCAGCCGATCCTGCGTCCCGGCCGCTGCCACATCGAGGCTGCAGTGGGCCAGCAGGATGCTGGGCACGTCGGGCCGCAACTGCCCGGCCAGTGCGCGCGCGACATCCATCATGCGCTCGCGCACGAGCAGGTTGACCTCGCCCGGCCCGAGCTTGCGGACGTCGGCATCCTGTAGCAGCAGCGACTTGTTGGGCCAAGGCAGGCAAGCGATCTGGAGCGACAATGCGCCAAAGGCAGGGCCCTCCCATGCCTCGATGGCCGCCACTTGGCTCAGCATGGGTTCAGCATCACCAAGCGCAAACCCTAATAGGCAGGGCCGGTCAACAATGGTCAGCCCGGGGGTGTCGCGCAGATGGTCGAGCGCATGATATTCCGCCGGCGAGCGCGGCATGTCATGGTTGCCCACAATCGCGAGCACAGGCACGCCCGCCGCCAGCGCCACATCGAATGCGTCCTTGGCTAGTCGCGTCTCTAGCGGTGTCGGGCGTGGGCCATTCCAAATGTCGCCAGCGTGCAGGATCAGTTCGGCGCCCCGCGCGATCCCGTCCTCAATCACGAAGCGGGCACATCGCGCAAAGTCCATGAGGCGCTGGTTGCGTCCTTGGGCATCGCGCAAGGTTCGGGCGTCCCCGATATGCCAATCTCCCGTACAGATGACCTTCATACCTTACCCTCCATCCCGCCCTCGGCTACCAGTGGGTGGATCTGCACAATCGTCAGCCGCCGGGCATCATCCGCATCCAGCATCGTGTCACATTCGATCCACCGCCGGACGTCCACCGCGCTAATGCGCCAGCCGTCGTGCGGCAGAGAGCAGACGACATCGCGCTTGAAGGATTCATAGAGCGATGGCTCGACCGGAGGCACCCGACCGGGGCAGGCCAGCGCAGGATCGGCGTCGGCGATCAGCGAGATCGCCAGGTCGGCCGGACCGCACCCGCCATAGCCCCATTCGAGACCGGTCGGCGAATGACAGACGAGGTGTTCGAGCGGCCACCGCACGCCGTCTTCCTCGACATAGACGCGGCAGGCATCCTGGCTGCGGATGCCGATATAATCCTTCATGCTGCACCATCCTTGTCCGCGTTGTAGCGTGGCGCGAACCCCGGCGGCGCCTCATCCCAATCATGGTGCTCGATGGCCGCAATCATCTGCGGGAATGCAAGCCGCAACCTAGCGCGATTCACTGGATCGGCACACTGAATCGCCCGCGCCATTCCGGTCACAAAGCTGCCGCTGTGGAACAGGTACTTATTGAAGCTGCCCTCGGCGGGCGGCGTCGGTGTTGCAGAGTCTATGGCCATGGCAGCTCCCCTTGCCCCTCGTCATTCATCGCTCGCGGTGGCCACATAGTCAAGGCCGGGCGCATGCTCCCGCTGGCCGCGACGACTGCGCGGCGCCTCTGCGGGATAGGCGCTGGCGCCAACTCCTCTGCCATCGCTGAGGGCATTGCAATGAGTCTCCACTCCTCGATGCGCGGCCTCGTTTGCTTCACTCGCTTCTCAAATGCATATCCCTCCCGCCGCAGATCCCACAACCGCTGGCCGAAGCTCCAGCAGATGGCATTAAGCTCTGGCGTGGAATGCCATTGGCGGTCGGCAAGCAGGTCCAGGATGCGCTGCTTGTGCGTATACTTCATACCGCAGCCTCCGGCTGCCGCGGCCTGAAGTTCGAGCATCGCCAGTTGACCGGCATTGACCGCTTCACGCGCTTCGGATGGATCGGCCGGCCGAGGTGATCCAGCGGGCAGCCGCCGGGGATGAGCCCCCGCCGCATGATCTCATCATCGCAGAATAGGCAGCGTCGGCAGTTCTGCCGCCACGCGACCCGACTCATCCTCGTACCTCCCAGAATCGCGGGCCACTCACCGGTCCATGCGTGATAGTCTGCGCTGCGGCGGTCAGCGACCGATATGCCTGACCGCCATACTCGACACCGCGCTCCGTCACCTGAGCTGCGTAGCTCTGACCCTTGTAGTGCGCCTGGAGCGCAGTCCCCACAGGCGGCAGCCCCTTGTGTGATGTTTGCTCAGGGTTGGGCCTCGCTATGCGAGTGTTGGCGCGCCGGTCGTAAGCCTCGATGCAGTTATAGCAGAGCCTGTCGTGGCCCCGATCCCACACCATGACGCGACAGACATACCCGCACTCCGTGCAGGCTACGGACTCGTTCTGCTCGAGTGCGCGGCCGCCGCTCATGCCGCTCCTCCTTGCTGCTTGTGCTTCGGCTGGCAGGAATAGCACCAATTGGCGCCGCCGAAGACCGCGCGGCCGCGCTCGCTCTGACAGAAAGCGATCTCCTTGGCCGTCAGGGGCCTCTGGCAGTCGCCACAGGGTATGATGTCCCCGAGGGTTGGCTGGCCTTCGCCGGCCTGCATTTCGCCGGTATGCGGATCGACTCGCTCGGGCTGCTCGTATGGCCCGGGCTCATCCGCGGTCTCATCATTGGCGCCCCCATCATCCTCCTGCTCATCATCCATCGCCTGCGCTTCGCCCGCGGCCTCCTCGCGCAGGACCTCCGCATCCTCTGTGGCCTCCCCCCCATCGCTCGTGGCGGTGCGCTCCACCTCGGGTCCGGGTTGGGCTTCGGTCGCGCGGGGCGTGGGTGGGGCGGGTTGGGGTGCGGGCGCCTGTGCCGCGAACAGCGAGTCGGTAACGGCGCGCAGTGCTGCCGGGTCGAGCCGGCGCATCAGCACGGCATGCCGCAGCTCGATCTTCATCTGCTTGAATCCCGGCTGCGCCTTGAGGATGCCGCCGGCCTTGCCAATGTAGTAGCGCAGGACACGGTTGGCGGCCTTGGTCTCGCACAGGCCGAGCCGGTGCGCCTGCACCTCGAGCCGCGCCTGCAGCACCTCCACTTGCGCAGTCTGCGGCAGCGTGCTGACCAGCGCCAATGCGCCGGCCTCGGTCTCGATTTTCGCGAGCGCTTGCGAGGTCGCCGCCGCCGGCCGTTCGTCTTTGTTGCGCGGCACTTTTTTCAGGGCCGCCTTGGCCAGCTCGGCCGTCAGGTCATATTCCTTGGTCGACCGAAAGATCTCGAGGAATCCATCGGGCCGCAGCCGATAGCCGGTGGCCTCGGCGCGGCAGTACTTCTGGTTCATCTCGACGATCCGGCTCACGACATGCACCCCGAGCGCCTCGGCCTGGATGCGCAGACCATCGGTCGAGGTGCGCAGGCCCAGGATCACATCCTGCCACTCGCCGCGGACCTGTTGGCGTTTTTTGTCGATCCAGAAGTGGTCGGCCTCGCGCAGGTTCACCTCCTCCATGACGACCTCAATATCGCGCGGCGTTGCCACGTGGTACAAGCCGGGCTCAAGGTCGTGGAAATCTACCAGCCCGCCGTTCGCTTTTGCTTGCTGCTCCATCTCATCGTCTCCTCTCCCTGTAGTTGGCCCTGTAGTTGGCCGTGAATGCGCGCCCCACTACAGCGGTTGAGAACGCGTCCTATGCGAGCGAGCGCCTGTAGTTGGCCGTGAATGCGCGCCCCACTACACCCCAGGGGCACGAGCGCACAGGGGCCGCCTGCCTGTAGTTGGCCGTGAATGCGCGCCCCACTAGACCGTAGCCTCATTTTTCTCCGGCCAATTGCCGAGACCGGCACAGGATTCCCGCCTCTCCTGCGCTCCGTCGGCGTGCGGGCGTACAGGCGCCCGGGGCCCGGCAGTCGGAACTGCCGGCCTTGCTTGATCCATCTGTGCCATCACCTCTTCGCGACCTCGTTGAGCTATCAGGAGACCTCTCGCGGGTTATACTTGAGCCAAACCACCGAGCACGAGAGGCTCCGGTACTGATGGCCCCGAGGATAGCGCCCCCGGGGCCATTGATTTTGGGGGGCGCGGGCCACCGGCCAGTTCCAGATGACCGGCGAGGGGGGCCCCGCGCCCCGCCCGGAACGCGCGCTGCGCGTCCGTCATCATTGTCGCACCCCTCTGCGACATCGATTCCGACCCCCTTTCCGGCGCTCTGCGCCGCGGTGTTTGATCAGGGGAGCCAACCCACCGCGCGCGCCAGCCCGCGCGCCAACACATCCACCATCAGCAGCCCCGCAAATGCCAGCAACAGGCACCGGAAGAGGCGCGCCTCACGCTGGCTGGCGACCATCGTCGCCTCATACTCGTCACGGCTCATCCACAGGTTCATCGATCTCTCCCTCTACGCGATCAGCCGCAGTTGGCTCGCGCGTCCCAGCGGCGAACTGGATGCTTGCACGTCGGCCAATTGGCGCGCGCTCATCTGCGTGTAGCGCTGCACCGTCGCCAGTTTGCGCCACCCGCCGAGCATCATCACCGCCGGCATCGGCGCGCCATTGATGAGGCTCAGGGTCGCCCAGGTGTGGCGCAGCAAGTGTGGATGTAGCCGCCTCGTCAGTCCCGCCAGGCTCGCCACCGTGCGGCAGCCGCGCTCGGCTCCGTTGACCGGCCAGGGGCATCCCTGCTCGCTCACAAATAGGGCGCCGCAATCCCCCAGATGTCGGGCGCGCAGGTGCTCGCTGCGCCGCTTGAGGTACGCCAGAAGGTGCGGCCGCAGCGTGGGCGAGATCGGGGCGAGGCGAACTGACCGCGTCTTCGTTGCGGTGATGAGAATGTGGTTCTCGAGGAGATTCACATCCATCATGCGCAGCCGGAGCGCCTCTCCGATGCGCATGCCGCTATCGACGAGCACCAAGACGAGCACGGCCGCGCGGTGGGTTCCGAAACGCGCTGCCCGCGCCCGCGAGGCAAATCGCAGCAGCGCATGTACCTCATCCGACGCGAGGCTGGCCGTGGGCCGGGATTGGGCGGCCAGGTACCGCAGGCCGTGGGCAGGATTGTCTCGGCGCGCTTCGATGTCGGCCAGCCAGCGGTAATAGACGCGCAGGGCCGAGACGTGGATGTTGACGTGGGCGGGCGGATAATGCTCGCGCAAGTCAGCCACATATTCGGCCAGGTCCAGTTTGGTGGCGGTTGCTCCGGTGGTGCCGTCGCGGCCTGACAACCAGCGGTCATACCGCTCGAGGGCCCGCAGGCGGTTCCGCACCGTGGCCGGCGCCTTCGCCGCCTGCTCGCATCGCAAGAACTGGACTACGTGGTCAAGGTTCTCCATGTCTCCTCCGCAAGGTCGGCAGTTTGCTCCCAATAGGGTCATTCCGCGCCCGGCGGCAAGATGGAGATTGAGTATCAGGACTGCGAGGTACGGGGCGGTTCTGTGCCCGATGCGAGGCCGAAAACTGGGATGCGGGTGATATCCCGCCATGAAGGGGTTAGATGAGGCTGGTCGGGGCGGGCGGATTTGAACCGCCGACCTCCTGCTCCCGAGCTGTGCGGTTTGCTCCTTGGGCCGCCAGGGCCGGCCCGATCCTGCGAAGGCGAATCCTGCTAGAGACAAGCCTGCGGGGGGGGCCGGCCCCGACGAACTCGCGGCGCTCGGTGTGAATGCCTCCCTGGTTGGTGAGTAAGCGGTCACTCGGCTTGCCTCTAGCAGTCTGATTGGTACGTTACCACAATGCCCCGGGGGCTGTCAAGCTCTATTTTGGCGCCCTACCGCAGGCTCTTCACCTCGATGGCCCCGCTGAAGATCTTGTACTCACCCTGCACCATGGTGATCCCGTCCACCTGGGCTATCACGGTGGCGGTGCCCGTCTCCGAATTCTCGTGCACCCCCTTGGTGATGACGCGCACGATCTCCTCGATCTGCCAATCGGGCACGCCCTCCTTGCAGTCCACATAGACCAGTGGCAGTCCGGGATCGGGCCGGTGAATCCGCATGATGTACTTCCTCGTGGCTGGGACGGCCATGAGGCGATCCAGATATGCCGCCACGCCATCATCCCCCCCCGTCGGCGATGTGGTAACGGCCGGCGAGGGTTGTAAGTGGGGCGGCCGGCCCTCTGTATCCGCCGCGGCCCGCCGCGCTTGGATCAGCTCGGCTTCTGCATCGCGGAGTTCGGCAGCGCGGCGCACACCATCTTCGCCTGGGGCCAGCGATGGCGTCCGGTCCTCTGGCGGCGGCCGCCTGTTCGGCAGCACCACGGCGACAACGATGGTTATGGCCACTATCGCGATCGCCAACCGGCTAACGCTGTTCACTCGCCACCTCCCGGGCAGCGGCGCGGGCGTAACCCCTGATCGCGCGCAGCCATTGGCGCCCCGCCGCGGCATCGTCGCCAACCGCATCCAGTCCATGCTCGATGGCGGCCGCGAGCTCGCGCGCCTGCGCAGCGCTCACTCCTAGATCGGCAGCCACCCCGCATACCACCTCTCCGGTGGAGCGAGGCGACTGGCCGCGATCCCAGTGCTGTATGGCGCGGTGGAGTGCGAACTCGAGCGCAGCGGGGCCGCCCGTCTTGTCGTCGACCTCATACCCGGGGCAGGCGGCGATGGCGCGGGTCAACGACTCGATGAGGTCGTGGATGTCCACCGTGCTGTCGGCGGCGCGAGGGTCCATTCCCATCGTCTCTCCTCTGCCAAGGAGGCCCCTGGCAAGGGCATGATAAGCCCTGGCCGCGGGATTGTCAAGCCTCATTTTCGGTGCCATCTTCGGAGTCCCCTGCGGCCTCGCCAGGGATATGGTCGGGGTCGCCGTCGGCCACCACGACCGGCGTGATGCCGCGCTTGCCGAGGCGCTCGAGCAGCTCCGGGTCCCGGCTCTGGGTCTCGGTGATGATCTGCTCGATGCGGGTGGGCCGGAACAGACCGAACACGCCGGCGCGCTTGCCCTTGGCCCGGCACGCCTCGCAGTCTACCGGCTCGGCTCCGGGCTCGATCGCGTTGACCTTGCCGCCCACGCAGAGGAGGCACTCAATCGCCAGCGGATGTGCGAGCAGCACCCAAGTCTCGCCGAGCAGGAAGCCCTTGGGCACGGCCGCGACGCGTCGGGAGATGCCCATCTCCAGGCCCTCGCGCACGAAGTCGGCGGGGGTCGGGTAGTACTTCGCGCCGACCCAGATCAGTCCCATCTTCCGCTCGAGGTCATGCGCCATGCCGCGCATGCCGCACAGCGCGTCGCATCCCTGGCCGCAGCCGTGGACGTCCTCGGCCCGCAGCACCATGCGCGCCTGCGCCCAGGACCACCCGATTTTCTGGTGCACCCCCGCGTTGCAGCAGGGGCACACTGTCAGCTCGCGCGGCAGCAACCCGCACTCGTGGGCTGGCCCATCGCTCACGAGATACAGGGCGCCGGCTTTGCGATAGCCGCAACCGCGCTTCGCTTTCGCCTCTCTCCTCAGCGTCGTCTCTGTCATGCTCGTCCTCTCCGTTCCGCCCCTGCCCCCGGCGGGGGCTGCGGGGCTGATCGCTCCGTCCCGGTTCTGGTTGCTTATCGGAACACCTTGGCAACAGCGCGATTCAGTCCGCGTACCATCTTGTCTTCGCTGCGCGCTTGCTTGTCGGGCTTGCTGTACGCCTCGAACTGGTAGAGATGGCCATTCGCACAGCGCGCCGTCAGTTGCTCACACTTCATTCCGGCGCGCAGCCCCATGCTCCAGCCGCTCTGCTTCAGTTCCGCCGCCCCGCCGCCGCACTCCGGGCAGGCCGGGCGATGCTTCGCCCATTTGCTGCCGCGCCCGGGGCGGCGATAATACAGATAGCGGGTGCGCTGCGGTTGGCGCTGCAGAGTCTCGAACCACTCATGTGCGCGGTGATGTACCTCCGCCGCAACCGCAGCCGCCGCGTCCGGGTATCCAGCGCTGTCGAGCCACAATGCCACCGCGTTCAACGCCTTGTCCTCTACGCGCTCAAAGGGCTGCTGTTGATCGAACCAAGAGACTCCCGTTGTCATGGCTCGCCACCGCCTTTCTCAGCGAGCAGCTCGCTGCGCCTGGCGGCGGTCGCCCACCGCCAGACACCGGGGCTGCTCACAAGGTGTCCAGAGGAACCTTCGCCCCGTTCGGGCAGATCAGCACCTCGTCATCCTGCTGGCTCTGCAGGCCCACCAGCACGTCCCAAACGCTGATGCTGTCCTCCTGCTCGTTGAAGAGGTCCTGGGCGCGCAGGGTCTGTGCCTGTGCCTCCGCCTCGTCCTCGGTGGCGAAGGCGAGGGCGTCATCCACGATGCCGCCGTATTCCGCCACCACTACCCACACGCGCTTCGGGCTGCCGTCGGCCAGGTCGTAAGCCTGGCCGCAGGTCAAACACAGCGCGATGGGTTCGCCGCCTACGCGCCCCCGGTAGGACAGCGCCTGCGACTCGCACGGATCGTTCACGCAGTAGATGGGCACCCCGGACTCATCTATCAGCCCGTAGTCGTCCATTTTGACCGGCTCACTCACGTTGCTCACCTCCTGCCTGCGGCTGGCTGCCGCACCTGCTGCCCCGGCGCCAGTTCTGGGCGCCTCTGTCGGCGCCAGGGCAGCTAGTTCGGCGGTCACCCTTGGCCGATATACTGGGCATTCACTAGCTCTGGGGCAGTGGTCTTACCGTGATCGGCCTGCCTCCCGCCTTGTGCCTGAGCTCAACAATGCCTGCTAGGCGTGCCTCGGCTCTGGTATTGGCCAGGACTGTGCAGGAATACATCGCCTCTCGCTTCGGCCATGCGCCCGGGTTATACACTGTGACGACCCAGGACTTCATCTCACTTCCTCCTGCGCCCCTGCCCGTCCGGGCTGCGGGGCTAGTCCTTCCACGCCGCATACTCTCGTTGTATTGCCTCCTTGATTGCCGCTGCTTGTTGCTCGCTCAGTTCCGTGTCATCCGGCGCTTCGGGTAAGCCAACGTGCATTAACGCCGTGCGGAATAGGGCGCTAGTCATGCAGTCGGCTACGAACTTCTTCCGCATGTCACCTACTGTCATCCTCGTCTCCTCCCGCCCCTGCCCGCAGGCTGCGGGGCTAGTTCGCCCATCTTCAGATGCCTTGAATGCACTCGGGCTGATGGAGGATGTCCAGGGTCGCAGACCGCAGGAGTTCCTGGGCGGCGCGTTCGGCCTCCTCGCGGGATGCGCACTTGCGATAGACCTGCGGCAGGTCATCGGTCACCCACCAGGGCTGGTCGTGCGTGGGGAAGTGGTAGACGCGCATCTCGCAGACGCTGGACGTCCAGCGCGCCACGAGCTGTCCCGTGTGTTCCCCGCACTTGATGGTTGCCCGCTGCCGACGCCGTTTCTCCTGCGCGGCTGCCGCCGCTCGCATCGTCATCTGGCTCATCTGTCTCATCTGCGTTCCCGTCCCCTCCTCGGGCGTCGCGCCCGCCCCGCCGTCCGTCTCCAGGCGGTGGGGCCGGCGCGGTGCCGGCGGTTCTCAGCGGTAGATGACCGCGCCCTCCTCGTTGTAGCGCGGCCTCCCAATCATGCCGAATGCCTGCCCCCACCGGATGACCCCATGCCACTCGGCCTTCGGCACGGTATTGACGATGGCGTTGGCGATGTCATCGAGGTGCTTGACCAGCTCGCGGTGCCCCTCCTCGCCGCAGCGGGTCGGCAGGTAGAACTCTGCACAGACCGGCATGCAGTGATGCGCGCGGATCGGCGAGACGCTGAAGGCCACCATCCTCCAGACGTAGGCTGCGCGCCGGTGCTCATCGCCCTTGCGCAGGTCCGGCTTGCTCGCGCGCAGGCTGCCGTTGCTGCGGGTGATCAACCGCGCGACCTCGAGCTCCTCTCCCTCGAGGTTCTCCAGTCTCAGTCTCGGCATCCTCATCGTCCGCTCCTCTCTGGGCTCCCGCCCGCCCTGTCGGACAGTCGGATGTTACCACAACGACAGGCAAAGTCAACCGGCGTGGGCGCCTGTTCTCGCGCGGGCCGAACTGTCTTTTCGGGCCGCCGGGCAGCGAACGGCCGTGCGCAGCGCCGCACGAAATGCCCCCTGTCTGCCTGCGTGTGCGCCGTTCCCTGCCCAGTGCTACCTGCGGCCGTCCCCACCCCGGGGAACCGCACACAGCCGCACAGGGTCCCGCCGTGTGTGCCTTGGCGCGTCATCCCGCGCCCCCGACGCGCTCGGCCGCGATCTGACGCACGAGCCCAGCCAGCGCGCTCCAGGAGATCGTAACCCCCGACCTGCTTGCCAAGGTAATTGCTGCATCTCGCAGGCCCTGACTGCCCGCATAGGTGCGCAGAATGTCCTCGTCACTGAATCCGGCCCGATGCAGATAGGTGCGCTTCCCAAGCGGCCCCCGCCGAGGCAGGATGCGAGGCCTACTCCGGGGTGCCACCCCTATCAGCGCTGCGATTCGTGCGCGGTACTCCCTCGAGGCTCGCACGGCTCCATCTAGCGTGGCATCCCTCTCCGACGCCAACCGCAAATGGGCGGGCCTGACGCATAGGGGATTCTTGCACGTCCGAACCACGCACATGCCCGCGGGGATATCGCCGATCTCCATGCGATAGGCCAAGCGGTGAGCGACCACACGCCGCTGATTCTCGTCTCTCATCTGACCGAAGGGACCAGTCCGTCCCGCCCGCCAGATCCAGCAATCTGGCCCCTTGTTGACCTTGGCCCAGAACCGCCTGCGGATCGTCTCGTCCCTGGTCTCTCGCATCATCATGCTCCCTTCTCGCCGCCCCGAAATCCAGCCGCCTCCAGTTGCGCTCGGTAGGTGCATACCATCCGTCTGCCCAGCGCCGCCTGCCTCGGCGTCAGCGTCGGCAGCGCCGCGAGCCGATGCCCGGTCGGCGCATCGTAGCGACTGAAGCCGGCGCCGTCGAGGCGCTGCGCGCCATCGCACATCCCGGCCAGCATCCGCAACTGCGCGTGGATGGCCTCGATCTCATGTGCGGAAATGTTTTCCGCTTGCTCCTCAATCTCGGCCCGGCTGTCCCGCCGCGTGCTGGCGTCGCCAATGCTGATGAGCGTGCCCCAGCCCGGCTCGATCGCCGCCGCCTCGCCCGGCCGGTCGAGCGCCCGGTCGATCACCGCCTGCTTCTCCACCAGCCGCCGGGCTATCTCGGCGTCGAGCGACCCCTCGAGCACCAGGTGCTGGACGAGCACGGATTCGCGCTGCCCGATGCGGTGGAGGCGATCCTCGGCCTGGCTCATGTTGCCGGGGACCCAGTCCAGTTCCGCGAACACCACGTGGCTCGCCGCGGTCAGCGTGATCCCGAGGCCCGCGGCCTGGATGCTGCCAACGAACACGGCCGGCCCGTCCTCGGCCTGGAAGCAATCCACGCTCTCCTGCCGCTGCATCATCCCCATCTCGCCGGTCAGCGCCACCGACTCGATGCCGGCCTCGGTTAGCCCGGCCCTGATGGCTGCAATGACGTCGTGGTGGTGGGCGTAGCAGACCACGCGTCCGCTGCTATCTACGGCCTCGCACAGATGCTCGATGACATATGGCACCTTGGCCAGCGCCGTCTCATGCCGCAGTCGCGCCATCTCCGTGAACGCGACCTGCATGCCCTCGCGCAGCGCCTCGACCGCGGCCCGGTAGTCCTCATCGGATTCCGACGCCTTAGCCATCTCGACGGCGGCCTGCAGTGCCTCGAGGCGATCGCGCTGCGTAGCCCACGCGTCCGCCTCTGCCTGCACCACGGCCTCCGCGCCGTTCGCCGGCAGCTCGATCACCTGGCGCCGCTTCGCCGGGAGTTCGGCGAGCACGTCCCGCTTCAGCCGCCGCACCATGATCGTGCTGCGGAGCTTATCCTGCAGCTCCTCGAGGTGGGAGGCGCCATCAACTTTCCAACCATACTTATCCTGATAGCCCGCGCAGTAGCGCACGACGAAATCGCGCCAGTTCCGCCACCCGACGCTCCTCAGTATCGGCCACAGCTCGATAGGCCGGTTCACGATCGGCGTCCCGGTGAGGTAGAGCCGGCGCCGCGCCGGGATCGGCGCGATCCGCTTGTCAGGATCGCGGTCCCAATGCCCGAATACTTCCTGCGTCCGTCGCGCCTTCGGGTTCTTCAGGTAGTGACACTCGTCCACGATCAGTAAGTCCCAGGCGCGGGCGCGCAGCGAGATCTCATGGCGGTGCAGGATGTCATAGTTGATGATGGTCACGTCGGCGGCGGGCAGCTCGCCGCTGTCGGCAATCTCCACGCTCATGCGGCGCGTGAGCCATCGCTCCGCCTCCCGACGCCAGTTGATGCGCAGCGAGGCGGGGCAGATGATGAGAACGCGCCGGATGTCCTCGCGCGCATTGACCACGCCGAGCGCCTCGACCGTCTTCCCAAGGCCCATCTCGTCCCCGATCAGTGTGGTCTCTCGCGCAAGCGCATATGCGATCCCCGCCATCTGGAAGGGCATATACTCGAGGCCCCCCGGCGCTGGGATTTCGATCTCGGCGTCCGTCGCGCGGCTTGCCTCTCTGCTATCGGCCTCCGCCTGCTGTCCGGCCTCGATGGCCGCCCGGGCTGCGTCATCGCAGTACTCGGCCAGCTTGAGCGCAATGCGCCAGTCGGTAGTTTGCCACCGCTGCGCGGTCGCATTCCACCGCATGCCCGCCGCCTTGGGGATCTCGCGCTCGGGGTACCTGGATTCCGCGATGTATATGCCCTCGCTCATCGTCACTTGCATGATTTATTCCCGCGCAGCAGCGGCCAGCGCCGCTGCCAATCGTCGACGATGCTCGAGTGCTCCTGGTGCGCCACGATGGCCTCGCACACGATGGTGGTCGCCAGGTCGGTGCCGAGATAGGCGACGTCATCGGGGCGCCTGTCGCCGAGCAGTTCCCACGTGGGGTCCCACACCAGCCCGTCGACCAGCACCCACGCATGCCATACCGGTATCAGTCCAGACGGCAGCGCCATCCCGTCGCAGTACACCACGTTTGGCTCGCCCTCGATGGCTGCCATCTGCGCGTTGCGGTAGCACTGCTGCTCCTCGGGCTGGATGCGCCGCCGGAGTCGCGCCATCATCCGCCGTGCATCGGCCTGCGCGGGGCGGGGATGCAGCTGCATCCACCGCCCATGCTCCACCAGCCAGTGGTAGATGCTGCGGTAGTCCCCGGGCGGCGTCAGCCGCATGCCGTCTATGAGTGCACAATGTGCCGCGAGGAAGTCCGCGAGCTCCCGCTCGAGCGGGGAGCCGGGTGCCAGGCGCTCCACGATGCGCCCGCTGGCTGCGACGTCTGGTGCCCCACGCTTTGGGCTACGGGCGCCTGTGTGCCCTGTTCGGCCTACGGGTGGTGGCGTGGGCCGTCCCGGGGCTGGCATGCCCGCCACGGCCCACGTGGTGCCCACCAGCGCCTCGGTGGCAGCCTCTGCAGCCCGGACTCGTGCCATGTCTCCCGGCCTCATCTCGCCCTCCTCGCATTGCTCCACTCACTGACCCAGCCCGACATATCCCCACACGTGTCCCTTGCCGCAGCGTGATATGAGCCGATCTCCGTCCGAAGCGCTGCCAGCGAGCCGCGTGTCCGTCTCAATCGCACGGCATTTGGGGCACCGCGGCCGGCGCTTGAGCCGCCGCAGGCTCCCTGGCCCCTGGCGGCGGTAGGCAGGATAGTCTCGCATGGAGAGCGCCCCTATCTCGAATGACATGCGTAGGCAGCGCTCAAGCCCTTCCTCGATCATCCGTATGGCGGCCGCTACTTCGGCACGCTCCGCTAGCCAGTGCTGGGCCGCCTCAACCTCGGTCTCTTCCTCCAGCTGCGCCGCGAGTGTCTGCAGGGCATCGGCTCGCTCGCGCAGCCAGCGGACAATGTTCGCCAACTCGGCGTCTTGGTCCCGTCGCCAAGCGCTCTTTGGCTGGGGCGGCATGATGATAGTATAGCATCGCGCTCAACTCCTGTCAAGCCCCCAGTTGACGGCGGCGGTGCTGTTGTGCTAACATCACGGCATGAGTCCCTCAACGCAGGCATTCGAAAACTGGCGTCGGCGTAACCCCCTGCGGCATTGGCGCGAGAAGCAGTGGCCTCCGCTGTCGCGGGCGGCCCTGGCCCGCCAGATGGCGGAATCTGCCTACCGCATAACTCCGATTACAATCCTGCGCTGGGAGTCTGGCGAGTACGATGTGCCTGAGGCGGCGATGGCAGTGCTGGCGAGAATCACGGGCATTGCCGACTTGCGGGCTCGGTGGACCAGGTGGCAGAAGGCGCGCCAGCCGCAGTAAGATTGCCTGCGGGCCCCGGCCCGCTATCTGAACCGGGGCCCGCGCCCTCAGTGCTTAGCCCGCCTTGAGCAGGCCGCGCACGACCTCGGCCAGCGAGCACTTGCGCTCTGCTGCGAGCGCCCGGAGCCGCGCGGCATCCTCGCCGGTCACGACCACCACGGCCCGCTCAACATCGCCGGCCGCCTTCGGCGCCTTCGGCTCCTTCGGCTCCTTCTCAACCTTCTCTGCCTTGCTCTTCTTTGCCATCGCTCTTTCCTTTCTGCCTTTCTCGCGCGCATACGCCGCCTTCGGGGCGGTCATAAACCATGACTCGCATGGGGCGCCCGCACACGCAACAGGTCTCGTGCTCGGTCTTATCTATCCAGCGCGGGGCATTCAGTAGCGGCGTTGGCATCGCTCCGACCCTCTCGCTCCCCCCCAGTCCGTCGCTCATCAGCGGGCCTCCATCCGGTAGACCTTGTGGCTGGCGATGCGCCCCGGTACTATTGCGATGCCCACGGCTGCCGCCGCCCGTGCTGCAATGTCCGCGGTCGACGCCCACCACCAGCCATCCATGCCATCGATACGGAATGCCGCCAACGGCATGCGACCATTGCTCCAGGCCAGCAGCGCGCGGGTGGTTCCGTGCAGCGCCAGCACCGACTGGCTCCCGCACAGGGCCATGCATTCCGCCGGCCCGCGCCTTTCGCCGTAGCGCCGCAGCATGTGCGCCAGCAGTTCGCTGTCGCATTGGCCGTGGAGCTGGATGCCCAGTATGCGCGCCTTCCGCTTGTGCTGCGGGATAACCCCGTTATGGACGAGCGCCCACTCGCCCGCCATGTGCGGGTGGTTGTTGCCGTTGGTGGCCGGCGCCCCGTGGGTCGCAAAGCGCGTGTGTCCAATCGCGGCGACCAGCCGGCGCTCCCCCAGCCGGCGCCAAGCCGTCTCGAACAGCTCGTGCGCCGGCCCCGGCTGCCGCGCCCAGAGCAGGTCGCCGTTCGCGCTCAGCGCTGCATACCCGCCCGCGTCTACGCCGCGCTCCTCGCTGGCCCGGGCGAGCGCCTCCATCAGGCGCATCGCCAGCCGTTGCTGCGCGGGCGTCCACCGCGCCTCTGCTGCGAATCCGAAGATGCCGCACATATCAATTCGCCCCCCGGTCGTACTTCTGCGCCAGCCGCTTCAGCTCGACCTTGACCGGCTTGAGGTCGGCCAGGTCAGCAATCCAGCCGGCCATCTGCACCTGCGGCTGCCCGACGTCCCGCCGGCCCTTCGTCCAGCCGGTGAGGTAGAAGAACCGGTCGAGCGCGCGCGCGCCTGCGCCTGCCTGCTTGTAGGTGCGCTCGCTGGCGAGTGCGCCCCAGTCCAGCTTGGTCTGCTCCGTTGCGCGCTCAGCCAGTGCCAGGCATTGCTGCACGTGAGCAACCATCTTCACCCACTCGACCGTGCCGGCCGCCCAGCGGAACTCGACCGTGGCCTTGTGCGTGAACAGGTTGGTGAGGTTGAGGCTGCGGTAGCGGCGCCCGTTGTAGATGGCATCTCGCAGGGCCTCGGCCTTGCGGGCCTTCGGCGCGCGGCGCAGTTCATCAGCCGTATGCTTCTCGGCGTGCACGCTCCCGCAGTATGCGCTGCACTCGCGGGCGCTGGTGCCTGTGCTGGCGTAGAGCGCCCGCTCATGCATCGCCGTCTGGTAGAGCAGCTTGCCCACCCATTCGGCCTGTGCTGCGTAGTCGTGCCCTGCCACCGAGGCCGCTCCGACGTGCACGTGGAATCCGCAGCTGCAGTTGACCTGCGCCTCCAGCCCCCTCAGCGTCTGCGCGACCTGTTTGACCTGCTCGATGCCCGCCGCCCCCCTCAGCACCGGGCTGACGATTTCGACCGAGGTCTCGTCGCTGCGCTGAGTGTGGATCGTGGCGTCATGCTCCGCCGTCCATCCCTGCGGGAAGGGCGCTGGCAGCGGGTATCCGTGGTGGTAGGAGCCGATGGAGATGCCCAGCCTGACGATGGCGGCGGTGGGGACAAGGCACTCGATCTCGATGCCGAAGGTGTAGGCGTCGGCCCTGCTGCTCGCTGCCTGCGTCTGCGCCATCTCGTCCTCTCCGTTCCGTTCCGCTCTCGCCACGCGGCACTCTGCGCTGGCACCTACATTCATCACTCGTGGGGCGATGCAAGTCAACCGCCCCGGGGCCTATTTCCGAACTTTCTTTTCAGCCCTGGGACAGCGAACGGACGTGCGCTAGGGGCCGGGGGTGTGCGTGATCGGCATCCCCCAGGCCCCCGTCGTCGACTGCCGACTGCCTCAGCCCTGCTGCTGCCCCAGCGCGCCGGGGACATAGCCAGCGGCCACCTGGCCCTGGTAGACGGCCAGCATGTCCCGGAGCAGGCGTACCAGCGGCATGCTGTGCTGCGCGGCCAGCGCCCTCATCGCCGTGGCTGCCTCCCCGCGGACCGCGATAGTCACCATTGCATCTGGCGCTAGGCGCCTGCTCCGCCGCGCTGTGGCGCGCGCTGTGCCCCTCGTGTCCCCCGACTGGTCTCCCGCCTGCCGCCCGCCCCTGCGCGCGCGCGTGGTGGCCGCTGGGGCCTCCTCCTGCGCCGCTGGGGTAGCGGTAGCCTCGGCATCCGCTCGTCTCCGTCTCGGCATGTGAGTCTCCCTCCTGCCAGCCACGCTGGCCCCTCATCTATCACTCTGCGGGCCGTCGAAGTCAAGCGGAAAGTTACGGGCCCCGGCTCGGTGCCGGGGCCCACTCGGGCTGGGGCATGGCGTGCGGCAGCCCGAATCTACTGCGTTTTCCAGTCCAACCAGAACAGACTGGTTCGCATAATGCGCTCGAAGTTCTCCTGCTCCCAGGCGTCAAGTCGCATCATGAACTCCGCGCTCGTCGAGGCAAGCGCGACCGGAGCCGCCGCCGCGTACGCCTCGCTGGTCGTGCCAGGCGCTCTCGCGTCCACCCCCTTGAGCGCCTCGAGGATCGCGCCGATTCGCAGGCCGACCGACAGCCACTTCAGAACCTTCCCGAAATCCATGGTGCCTCCTTGCTGCCCCGCATTGGGGCAATTGAACCTTACCAGCTCCGCCGCAGACCCCCATAGAAGCAGATACCATCTACCTGCAGAGGGCCGAGCCGCGTCCCGCCATATTCGCTCGGGGTCAGCGCGATCCCGACGTAGGGCTGCACCGATGGGTTCCTGCCGAGGTCGACAGACAGCCCCGGCACCATGCGCTGGTTGCCGCGGTTGCTCGTGATCAGGCCCAGGTCCAGATGCGTCTTCTCCTGCGCATCTAGACCGAAGTTGAATGCCGGGCCCGTACCTGTCGCGTCACGCCCATGCAGAAACATCACCGATGCGCCCGATGGTTGCCCCAAGAAGCCGGTGAGCTGTTCGACAAATGGCTCAGCGGCTACCGGCAGCGCGATCAGGAGTGTCATGGCCATTCCGGCCACCAAACCGACTAGCAGATTTCGTTTCATTCCCTGCATCTCCTTCCTCGCCCGCGGCCGCATAGGCCCTGATGAATGCCCGGGCGATATCCTCCGTCACTTCCTCGTGCGCCTCCACCCATGTGTCCCGCGCGAACTGCCGCAGCGCCTCGGGTAGTTGGTCTATGATCCGCCAGGCCACCTCATGCATGCGTCGCAGCAGTATATGCACCACCTCGTGGCAGGCGGTCGCGTGGGGTCGCACATCCGCTGTGGGGCATACAGTCACGGTCGCCTCCCGGTTGCGGAGACACACGTTCACTCCGGCCCGGTCGCCATAGGTATCGTCAGCGGCAAGCACCACCTCCCACTCTGCGCCGAGTAGCCGGTCCACCCATGCCTCGAGCTCGCGCGCGAACTCGGGTGCCACTCCCATCTCGTGTGCCAACCTCATCATGGATATATGCCTATCGAAAATGTCCTACACTTCGTCCTGCGCCAGGGAAGCCGCGATGGCTGCCATCACCTCGAGCATCGTGGCCTGCTTCAGTATGGGGTCACGCAGCAGATTGGCATCGGCCTCATTGCTCAGAAATCCGACCTCGAGCAGCAGCGCTGGCATCCGCTGCCATGTGCCACGCAGCACCGCAAAGCCGCTGCGATAACGCTCCGTGTCGGCGCTGATGCGCCATGCGTTCCCTGCCCACTGCGGCAGCGCGTCGGCCACCATGCGGTGCATGCGGTGTGCGACCAGCTTGCTGCGGCCATCGCCGCCATGGTGCCAGACCTGGAAACCACGCGCCAGGGAAGAGGCCGCATTTATGTGCACGCTAACAAAGAGGTTGGCCCGCAGCTCCACCGCCCTCTGTGCCCGCGCGGTCAGGGATACACCCGTCCCCGTGGGGCGAGTCAACTCCACGCGATGCCCCGCCAGCCGTGCGAAGCTTGCGAGACGCTGATTCGCCAGCTCGGCCGCTACCTGAGCCTCCTGCAGGCCGTTCCCCACTGCGCCCGGATCGGTGCCGCCATGTCCTGCATCAACTGCGATGATGATGCGCTTCATCTGATCAACCTCCCATATCATGGTTGCTCGGAATTGAGGGCGCGGTCGAGGATCTGCGTCTCGGGCGGTTCGTCCCCCCGCCGGATGTCGAGCCCAATGCACACATCGCTGACGGCGAGCTGCACGCAGAATGGCGGATGCGCCCGGGCCACGCTGATCGTGTCCCCGCCCGGCTCGCAGTTCACGATGATCACATACGGGCCCCGGCCGCAGCAGAAGCTCATGCTCCTTGTCATTGCGGTCTCCGTGGATCGCTGTTCAGCCGCTCGCACACGCGGTCTAGGCCGTCGTTGACCTTGCTCAGCGCCGTCGTCTGAGCGGCCAGTGCCGCAACCACATGATCCGCGTGGTTGACCACAAACTCGTTATGCTCCTGACGCATCTGCTGGCGCTCCTGCCGCTCCGCTACGCGGTCGCTACGCGCGGCCCGCATCTCGGTGATGAAGGCGCGCACCACCGGCACCAGCACGACTAGAATGATCAGGGTCACCATGCCGGTCGCCCCATACTCGAGAAACGTCTTGATGCCGTCCATCGTTCATGCCTCCTCCATGGCTGAGCAAACGCAATGCTGGGCCTGCTCCGCGCAGTAGGCGACCCAGGGGCATCGGCGCCCCATGCCTAAGTGCCTATCGGTTCTCACACATCAATAGCATCCAGGTAGACCGTCACATCGGTCTGCCCTTCGCTGTCGATTCCCTTGCCCAGCACCCGCAGCCACCGGTCGCCGCGATCCATCCGGTAGACGCCGTTGGCGCCGGCGGCCAGGGTGGGAATGCCGGATGCCGCGATGTCCTCGTCGAACCATGGGCCGCTTGCGGTCGGCCCTAGCTGGATGTCCGCATCCGCCAGGCCCAATTTCCCCGTCCCGCCGGCCACGCTCACGGTGACCACCCGCCGCGGCATGTCGCCCACATCGCGCGGCGGCAGGACGACCTCCAGTGCGGACTTGCTGACGGCCGCCTTTGTTACGGTCTCCCTCCATTTAGCCATCGATATGCTCCTCTCTCTCGGTGCGCGGCCAAATCACCGCGCCCTGCACGTCTGCGCCAACACTTTCCAGCATCGCCGTCGTGCCCAGGAGTGCCAGTTTCTTCTTGCCGTGCGCCTGCCTCACCAGCGTCACGACCGTGTTGCTCCAGACCATCTGGTGTTCCGCAGTCGCCGGGATGTAGCAGGCGCAACTGGCCGTATTCTCCAGACAGTATCCTGGCACCGTATAAGGTCGGGGCGTCGCCGCCACGAGTATGGCTATCGTCCATGCCACCCACATATCAGTGTTGCTCGCTCAAGTGGCGTTGCGCGCAGGCATGCACCGCATGCAACGACCGACCCAGCGCCGCGGCGATCTGCCGGCCAGTCCCGTACCGGTAGTACCGGCTGAGATAGGCCCGCTCTCGCGGACTCCAGGCCGAACGGGTACGCAGGATGCCCAGCCGGTAACCCCGCTTGAGCACAGCCGCTGCGGAGGGCCGGCCCAGGCGCTGCGCAACCGCCTGCACAGTCGCCCATCGTTCGCCCGGCGCTGCGGTCATAAGCGCGTCGCGGATCTCCGCGTCTTCCTGCGCTGTAAACTTCCGCCGTGGTCGCGTCAGTCGGTAGGTCTGCGCCATGTGCGCTGTCGCGCAATGACCGCGATCCAGCGTGTGCGCGCAGGCGGAGAGGCCCCTGCGCTGGTAGTTGAAGGCCAACCAGAGCTTCTCTGCCTTACTCCAGCGCGGGCGTGGCATATCGCTGACTCCGTGCGGGCAACCCTGGTCGAGCGTGTCGAGGTATATCTTCACCCGGCCACCACCCTGTGTGCAATAGACTTCATCGCGGAGTTCGCCGCCCACTTTCAGTTTCGGGCACCGAAGGCAATTCATTCCAACCCCTCGCGCTCGGTCTGCAAATCCGCGATCTGCGCCTCTATGATCGCCCGCCGCTGCGCCGTCCACGCCGCCCACACCCGCTGCGCGAACCCGCGCACGCGCGCATCGTCAATCAGCCCCGCCTCATTGGCCTCGACGAGAATGTGCGCGATGTCCAGGCCGTTGAGGCGGCTGAAGCGGCTGTAGAGCGCCTGCTTTTCCTGCTCAGTCAAAGCCATGTATGATTCCTCCCTACTCCCTGCTCCCTACTTCCTACTCCCTATCTCACGGCAGCCAGAACCGCACGCAGTCTACGCGGGTCACCGCGGCCACGCTGGTGCTTGCGTCCCGCACCAGGAT
>Ga0315296_10000098_pt1 | contig 86556 bp, 64 predicted proteins | sample YL17G14_18_MG_FD_203921 | JGI IMG/M metagenome (GOLD analysis project Ga0315296, IMG submission 203921) | Sediment microbial communities from Yellowstone Lake, YNP, Wyoming, USA - YL17G14_18 | ecosystem: Environmental > Aquatic > Freshwater > Lake > Sediment | place: USA: Wyoming | collected... | reverse complement strand
GGAACAAATAACAAGAACAAAGAAAATAAAAGTAAAGCTAATGGATATCATGACATTAAATATTATAAACTTAAAGTCAAACGAGCGTTCCCGGGTCACTAATTTGCAACCTAATTGGAGAAGAACCTAATTTTGAGAGTTCTGAAAAACCACGAAACCACGCAACTCGAAGAATCGGTTGAGCAAACATAGTCTAAACAAAGAAGCCACGAAAGCCCACGAAGACACTAAAATGAATTAGATAAATGCGAGACCAAAGGCACGAAAAAGATTAGACCGAATCGTGCGAGGAACTAGGTGCGAAATCATTTAAGTTATTTCTTTTTCGTGTTTTCAAAATTTCGCGCTTCCGAGGTTACCTTTTTACGAGGTGAGTAAGTTTCGGTTTAAGTTAAGCTCGTCGCAAGGCTGAAGCTTTACCCGGCTTAGAGTTTTTACACTCCAACTAAAAAAGAGGGGGACACAATTGTGTCCCCCTCTTGAATTAAAGGTGAATCGGGACTGAGAATTCCCTTAATTTGTTAGCGTATTAGAACCAGTTTCTTAGTCGCTTTGTAATCATTCGTTTTAATCGTATAGAAGTAGATACCGGACATTACATTAACTCTCTGGTCATCTTTGCCATCCCAGGTTAATGTATAGTTTCCGATTTCATAAGGTTCATTAACTAGATTACGGGTCAGTCTACCGGTCGCATCGTAAATATTTACCGAAACGATTCCCTTTTTGCCTAACGCAAACTTAATCTTCGCATTACCTTTTACTGGATTCGGTCGCGGTGAATAAAGCGCCGTTGCAATTGGCAAGTTACTTTTTATCATTTCTTCAAAACCAACTCGGGTTGAATAGAATAGTATCGTCGTCGAATCAATTAAAATATGATTAGCTGGATTGCCATTAAATACATATTGCTGATAGTAATGATTCGCACCAGTTCCGCCTTGGATTCCTATCGTATTGGAAGCCAAATCACCGTTGACATCCAGATAATTGAATCTTATCTTGCCCGTCTCATAAAGCACGATCTGGAACGTCTGAAGGTCAGTCGTGCCGTAACGTGGAACCCCAACCCAACTATATGAAACATTAGATTGGTCAGTGCCAACCTTTTCATAAACTGCGCCCTGGGTTTCCAGATTCAAATCGTCCCAAAACATTGCCATCGGATTTTGAATTGTGGCAGTAGGCAACGCGGTATTTAGATAAGCAGTTTGGGTGGTGGCCCATTGCAAGAAACCATTGGTCACAACATTAACCTGAGTCAAATTGGACGTATAATAAGGAAAAGTAAAGGGAAGGGTGCGGGTTAGATAACCATCATCTTCATCTGGTGTCCAACCGCTAAGTTGGGTGCCGCCGGTATAATCAATCCAGGAAAAAGTGACCGTGTCACCTTCTTGGGTTGATTCATAAACATAGCCAAAACTGTCGGGCAAGCTACCAATCCGGGCAAAGGAATTAGCTTTTGCCGTATCATTAGTCGGGTCATCATCACCCACTAGTGTTGTATAACAAATCGTGCGATAGAAACTATCGGCTACTGGTATGAATTGTCCAAACACCACGGCTAAAGATTCACCCGAACCTAATGAAACCGTTGTATCCTTGGTGAACATTATCCTACCGGTTATCGTATCTTTAACATAAAGGGTGGCTGGTACATTTTTGGGGTCACCGCTGAAATTTTTAATTCTTGCTTCGACCTCAGCCGGCACACCAGGAATAACTTTACCCCTGGGTCTTATGATTTTTGTTACTCCAGCATCGGGCGTGGTCCGCGCCAGGATACCGGCGGTATCATTAAGCGGATTCTCATCACCGACCAGCGATGTGTAGAAAGATACCTGATAAACCAGGTTCGAATCGGCGATGAACGAGCCGAATAAAACCGATTGGACTTGTGCTGCATTAACCGTCAGGGTAGTATCCTTAAAGAAAATCGTGTCGTTATTTTGCGTAACCAAAACCGCTGCCGGGAAAGTCTCTGGATTGATTCCGAAGTTTTTAAAGACCGCTTCGACCCCGACTGGAATGCCGGTTGGAATCCGACTGGTTGGGCTAACAATTATCTCAACTCCGACATCACGGTTTTGCTGGTGCATACCTTTGGTGAAGAAAATATCTGGATTACCCGATCCGTTACGGGCATCACACCACAAGGCATAAACAAAATGGCTATCTGCCGCACAAGCGGTGTAGTCACCAATAAAGGTACTGGCAGCCGCCGCGGTATCCGAAGCTCGGATATTCGCGCTCCAGGTTTGACCAAAATCGGTCGAATAGGCATAGTATTGTCCGATTCGGGCACCGGCTCTGGTATCATGCCAGACCGCATGAATTCGATCATACGGGTCAACCGCCATCCAGGGATAGAATTGCTTGGTTGTATCACCCGAAGGTGTATCATTAACCTTTACCGGGGTTGACCAGGTTTGACCTTCATCGGTAGAACTGGAAAAGAATACATCAAGTTGTCCTGAACGCAAACGAGAGTCGGCAAAAATACAATAGAGTTTAGTTCGGTCATTACTGGTTTTAAAACAAGGGATGTTATTGATACGATAAGACGTTGAACCCGGATTCCAGGTTACTGGAATTATTGTTTGCTGTCCCAGCCAGGTTCTACCCATATCGGTTGATTTATTCAATTTCACGTCCTGGAACCCCCAGCCAACATAGATGGTTGAATCAGTACCGCGAAACGGCGTAGTGCCGTTGCCGCCACTACCCACTGCCACGCCGGTTGACCAGGTTGCGCCACGGTCGGTCGAGCGGGTAAATTTTAAGTTCCCAGTAGCGCCATAATCATACCAGGAAACATAAATGTTATTACCATCAATGGTCACCCATGGCTTATCGTCTAAGGAAGTCGGTGAATTAGGCGTCACGCAGATAAATGGTCCCCAGGTTACCCCACCGTCATAGGATTTGGTTAAGAAGACATCGCCATAATAGGAAGGGCTAAATGACAGCCAGAAGTAGTAAACGGTTCCAGAATCGTCAATGCAAATCACCGGGTCGCCATCATTCGGATAAGTTGGTTCAATCATTATTGTATCGTCCGACCAGTTTAGTCCGCCGTCAGTAGAAAACGCAAATCCAACATGGTAAACGCCCATTCGGTCATCATTCCAGCCACCGCAAACATAATTCCCGCCGAAAATACCAATGGTTGTTTCATTCTGGTTACCGGTCCCCGGGTCATTGGAAACCGCGACATTAGGAATGAACGGCGGGTCCGGATAAAAGTAGGGAGTTTGAAGGTCAAATTCCGAATTCGGGATTCCGAATGTAGGATAACCAATTATTGACGAAATAAGTTTGCTACGGATTGCCTTTAATATAATATCTTCCAAACTACCATTCGATTGCACTGATGTCCAGGAAGGTGGAATCAGTAAAAGTTCATAAGGCACTCCGAATCGTTGGTAAAACACTTCAATCATCAATTCGGTTTGGTTATCATTCAACTGGTTAAAAGTCAAAGTAAGATAAAATCTGCCTTTTTCCCAACCCGGTCGGTCGGTTGGCAAATTTTCTTTAATGTATTCGGACAGTGTCGCAATATCAGTCTGAACCATTTCAGTAGTTATTACATTGTTTTCCAGCGATTTCACTGGTACATTCATCGCTTCCAGTATTTCTTGAGCTGCGGTTTGGACTTGTAAATAAGCGAAGTCGTAAATTTCGATTGGTCTATTCTGGGCAATTAAAACCCCGATTAATCCTAAGAACAACGGTAAAAATTTTTTCATACTGTCTCCTTTCATGTGCTTGAAGCACATTTCAGCACTGCCTCAGGCAGTTTATGTCAATTTGGGATGAGCGGAAACTTATTGAAGTTTAATCAGCTTCTCAGTTGCTCGAAGGGCACCGGCGTTTAAGCGGATAAAATAGATGCCCTCTGGTGTCGATTGGTTCTGATTGTCCGTACCATCCCAGAGCAATTCATATATTCCGGCGTTTGCTTTTCCTGATTTTAGGGTTCGCACCAGTTTACCCGAACCGTTATAGATTGCCAAATCGACCTTACCTTGTTTCGGTATTGCCAAGCTAATAACGGTTTGCGCAATAAACGGATTCGGCGCAATATTAGCTAATCCTAATTTCCCCGGCACAATCTTAGTCCGATTATCGGCAATTCCTGGTCCAGGCACCACTACCAACGAGTCGATAAGTAAGTCGTTAAATGAATTCACGTCACCGGCTAATAAGGTAGTGCATCGGGTTACCTGAGTTCCCAAAGGTCGAGCGGTCCAGAGATTGAAACTCACAATTGCCGAATCATTAGGATTAAGACCATACACATCTCTGGTATCCTCGTAGCCAGTACCAATGTACAGAATCACCGAAAAATCAACTCTCGCATTACCAAAATTTTTCACCTTCACCTTGGGTGTTACGACCGAACCTGAATCAAGTGCTCCGCTTGGTGCGATAATACTACTGACCCCGACATCGAGTGGGGTATGGGTTTTGAGTAAACCGTCACCAATCACGCACATGCCGTAAAACCAGGATTTTTCCCAGGGCTCAAAGCCATCCGAAATTCTTGCCCCAAACCATTCCCGGAACGCTTCGCCCAAAGTTTTTCCCATTGCCAGTTGGCTATAAAAATCTTGAAATTCGAGCATCGAACCGGTCTTGGTCGAACCAAGCGAAGCCAAACCGGTTGATGTATTAAACACGTAACGTCCACCGCAAAAACCCGATTCAACAAATCGAGCGTTAGAACAAGCAAATAAATTATAGAACACCGCAACCGGGTTTATTGTCGGTATTTCGTCAGCATAGAACCAATCCCAGCTCTGACCGCCATTATATTTCCAGCCATGTCCGCCGGGCCAGGAATGAGCAAAGAGTCCAACCCACTGATAAGGAGCCGAATCAATCCGTGGGCGATAATCCGCGGCTCGGGTTTGCTCGACATCCGAAATAAGGACTCGGTCGGAATAGACCATACCCAAATCTGCATCCCACTGATATGCCCAAGCGACCCAGTCATCGTCAACATAAGCTAAGGAGCGGTCACGCACCGGCAGTTGAGCATTACGATAATAGTGGTCTTTATTAAAATAAAACTGCAGAGTTTGAACCGGAAACCCAAGCACCGATACCGGCATTCGACTAATACTGATTTCGGGCGACATATCACCATAATGGGTGTCATAAATCCCATCGGCGCCGGGAACTAAACTATCTAATGTATCTAACTGGATAAAATTATCTTCCCAAACCCCATCCAAATCCATAAAATAAAGGTCGCAAGGAAACTCTTCATAACCTTCATCCGGGTCGCGCACGCCGTTGCTATTCCAATCGTCGATGAGTTGGAACCAGGCAATCGGCAGGTCACCGACGAACACCGCCGAGACCACCCCGGATTGGTATTCCGAAATTAAGAAGCTTTTTAACGACTCCGGCGAATTACCGCTAATCGAATAAACCGCCGGGGCATAACTTTCGCGGATCAAATCCGCCACCATTGTATCAATATTATTGGTGATGAATGGAGCAAGCGTATCTTCGACTAAAAGGTCAACTCGGATGTCTAATTTATTTTCCGGTAAATAGATTGGATTAATCCCGCCCTTCATGAGCCTGAGCCTGAAAGGAAAGGCTGGATTAACCCGCCAGGGTTTATTTTTTTGCTGTTTCCCTTGCCACGCTTTAAATGATAATGGTTTAGAATTATCCGGGCTTACCCAACGCGTTACTTTGACGTTAGGCGGTGCGGCAAAAGTAATTGCAGTAATTAGAAATAAAGACCAATACTTCATATTACAGTTTATCTTGACCAAATCGACCTGTCAATAGCGGCTGAGACACAGCGGCACCGAGAAGAAAAACAATAACCAGCGATGGACACCGATTAACATGGAAGAATTAACCACGAATTGACACGAATGAACACAAAAAACCCCTCTCCCCTTGCGGGAGAGGTTGAGTGAGGGTGATGTTGAGAAATTATTTTAGATAGTCCGAAAAGGTTACTTAAAAGTAACGTTCAAATCGACCCAAAATTTCTTCTAAGTATTTGAAATCAGAAACTAACGGCAATTAAAAGCGAAAAGGCTAACCATCGCAGAATCAAGTTTATATCTAAATCATTAGTATAAACTTATTCTCAAAAGAGAACATTAAAATTATTAATATTTATCCGCTTAAACCTTAACTTTATTAACCTCTTGTCTAACTCATTGATTTTACTGTTGAAAAGTTATCTTGACAAACCAGTAGGGGATAGCCTAAACCTAGCCCCTTGCTACCCCATATACGGTATAGGGAGCGGCTTAGGGGGTAGCCTCCGGGCTAGCCCGGTGGGTAGCTTGGGACGTAGCTTAGGAAGTAGGTTTGGGGGCTGGCTAAGGGGTAGCATACGGAGTAGGTTAGAAGGTAGCATAAGGGATTGGCTAAGGGGTAGGCTGGGACATAGCCTATGGGATAGCCCAGGGAGTAGGTTAAGGAGTAGGCTGGTAGGGGAGCTTCTTATTTAACGACGAGGAACTTTTTGGTCTCCTTGCCCAATTTAAGGAAATATATTCCCGGATTTATTCCTTTCAAAGTTATAGTTGTCTCTGCCCCTACCTTTTCGTCATTCTGAGTGGAACGAAGAATCTCAATCTCCTTTATCAATTTCCCCGAAACATCGAAAATTTTTATAGTTTTTACGGACACCGGACCACGGACACGAATCACGCCTTTCGCCGGATTCGGATAGATTTCTTGCGTTAAGCTTATAGCGTCAAGCGTAGAATGTTCTTCAATCCCCGGAATCACATCCCGAATCACTGAGATAGTAGCTCCCCAAAAATTTGCGACATAGATTCGGTTTTGCAATGAATTATGGGTAAAAGTGGTTGGATAGTTTCCATTCCCGACCCCAATCTCTGTAATCACTGAATCGGTTGACCCGTCAACTACTGTTACATTATTGCTATAATAATTGCTACAATAGATTTTATTATTGATTGGATTATAGATTAGAGCATAAGGTCCATTTCCTGCTGAAATAGTAATAATAACTGAGTCAGTTGCACCATCAATCACGGTGATATCGTCGCTCTCTCCATTAGCGCTATAGACTTTGTTGTTGGTTGGATTATAGGCTAAATCCAGAGGATCGTCTCCTATTGGAACAGTTGTAATAACTGAATCAGTTGCACCATTAATCACTGTCACATTATCGTTTTCCCGATTAACACAATAGACTTTATTAACGGTTGAATTATAGATGAGGGCATAAGGATTATCTCCTACAGGAATGGTTGTAATCACCGAATCGGTTGTCCCATCAATTACCGTTAGATTATCACTAAACTCATTAGCGCAATAAATCCTATTATTAATAGAATTATAGATTAAAGCATGCGGCGCACTTCCAACTTGAATTAACGTAATCACCGAATCGGTTGACCCGTCAATTACAGCCACATTGCTACTATTTATATTTGCGCAGTAGATTTTATTATTGATTGGGTTATAGATTAACGCACATGGACTTTGCACTACTGGAATATTGGTTATTACTGAATCAGTCGCACCATCAATCACCGTCACGTTATCACCATACCAATTAGCCGAATAGACTTTATTATTTATTGGATTATGGACTAAAGACCAAGGAGAATCACCTACCAGAACATGTTTAATTATTGAATTAGTTGATCCGTCTATTACCGTTACAAAAGTGCTATACCAGTTGGCACAATATATTTTATTATTGGCTGGGTTATAAGTTAAAGCAAACGGATAGTAATATTCTAATGTAACGGTTTTGATTGCCCGATTTGTTGCGCCGTCAATTATTGTAACATTATGACTACTATAATTGGCGCAATAAACCTTGTTATCAGTCGGATTATAGACTAAAGCTCGGGGGTCATATCCAACCAGGACAGTTGTTATCACCTGGTTGGTTGCGCCGTCAATAACGGTTACGCCCGTGTTCCAAGTATTGGCGCAATATACTTTATTGTTGGTTGGATTATAGACCAAAGCACAAGGATTACTGCCTACCGTGATGATTGTAATTACTTGATTTGTTGTCCCATCAATCACTGTTACTGTACTACTTGAATAATCGGCTGTATAGACCTTATTATCGTTTGAATTATAAACTAAAGCATAAGGCCCATTGCCTACAGAAATTGTGGTAATTATAGAATCAGTTGCCCCATCAATCACTGTAACACTAGAACTAAAATAATTAGCACAATAGACCTTATTATTAGTTGGATTATAAACTAAAGCACAAGGATCGTTACCTACTGGAATCGTCGTAATTATAGAATCAGTTGCTCCATCAATTACTGTCACACTATCGCTATAAGCATTGGCACAATAAACTTTATTATTAGTTGGATTATAGACTAAAGCGTCAGGATATTGCCCTACTTGGGTTGTTGTAATTACAGAATCGGATGATCCATCAATTATCGTCAAATTAGCACTCTCATAATTAGCACAGTAGACTTTATTATCAGTTGGATTATAGACTAAGGCATAAGGGCTAACCCCTACTGAGATGGTTTTAATTACTTGGTTTGTTATTCCATCAATAACAGTAACGGTTGAATCAAAATTTGGGTATTCTCCAGCATTTACGCAATAAACCTTATTATTTACGGAATTCCAGCACAAAGCTTTGATATTACTTCTTGCTGGTATTTTCGCATTTTTTTTATTAGTTTGTCCATCAATCGCAATTACACAATTTCCTTCATAACCACCAACATAGATTTTATTATTAGTTGCATTGTAGGTAAAAACTTGAGGATATTGCATTCCAGAAAATGAATCCGGAACAAAGATTGTCGTTTCCAGCCATTGGCTTTGCCCGACACTAATAGGGAGAAGGGAGCAGAGAGCAGTTAGGAGTAAGAACGCAGTCCGCCCGCCAAGGGTCGGATCTTTCGACTGACCGCAAACTGTTTTTTTACGAGAACCAAGAAGTTTCTTCATTTTGCCTGCTTCGAAGGACTTTCGCCCCTCAAAAACTCAGAATATATTGAAGCAAAAAGAAGACTTTGTCAACTATAATTTCCGTTGACTTTTTAAGGTCAATGTTTATACTCAAGCCATGAAAGAAGAACGAATAAGAGCATTAGGAACCGCAATCGCTCAGATTGAAAAGGAGTTTGGTAAGGGTTCGATTATGCGTCTGGGTGAGGAAGGTGCAAAGGTTCAGGTTGATGTTATTTCTACTGGTTCAATCGGTATAGATGCCGCCTTAGGTATTGGCGGTTTTCCACGCGGTAGAATCGCGGAAATATTTGGTCCCGAAGCCTCAGGTAAGACAACTTTAGCACTACAGGTTATTGCCGAAGCACAAAAAATGGGTGGTACTGCTGCATTCATTGACGCCGAGCACGCCTTGGACCCGATCTATGCCAAGGCATTGGGTGTGAATTTAGAGGACTTACTCATTTCGCAACCCGATACCGGTGAGCAGGCTTTAGAGATAGCAGAAGTGCTGACTCGCTCGGGCGGACTCGATGTATTTGTGATTGACTCAGTTGCCGCTTTGGTGCCCAGAGCCGAGATTGAAGGCGAAATGGGTGAGGCTTTTATTGGGCTTCAGGCACGATTGATGTCCCAAGCGCTTAGAAAATTGGCTGGAGTTATTAGTAAGTCCAAGACCTGCGCCATCTTCGTCAACCAAATACGACATAAGATTGGGGTGTTTTATGGTAGTCCGGAGACAACGCCCGGAGGTCTGGCATTGAAATTCCATTCCACTTTGCGCATAGATATCCGGCGCATTGCATCAATTAAAAAGGGCGAAGAAGTTATCGGTAACCGCACCAGAGTTAGAATTGTCAAAAATAAAATGGCGCCGCCATTCCGTGAGACTGAGCTTGACATCATCTACGGTCATGGTATTTCTAAGACCAATGAAATTGTTGACTTGGCAGCGGAAAAGAATATCATCCAAAAATCTGGAACCTGGTATGCCTATGGCGATTTAAGAATCGGACAGGGCCGAGATGGTGCAGTAGAATTTCTTAGTGCTAATCCCGAAGTTTTGACCAAAGTGGAAAAGGAATTACGCAAAGCCCTGAATTTATCGGTACGCAGTAATGAAGATAACGAAGCTAAGCCGTCAAAAACGAAAGGAAAATAGGTTCTCTTTATTTATTGACGGTTCCTTTGCGGCTGGTCTAAGTGCAGAAACAGTTACCAGGCTACATCTTTCCGAAGGCAAGGAAATTGACCCGGAACAATTACAAAAGGCGATTTTTGAAGAAGAGCGGCAGCGTGCGCTGAATTATGCTTTTCGGCTTTTATCTTATCGCGGTCGTTCCCAAAAAGAGATTCTGGAGCGTCTGAAAAATCACGGTTATTCCGAATCGGTGATTAATGCTACGATGGAAGAAGTAAAAAATGCCGGGCTGATTGATGATAAGAAATTTGCGGTAATGTTTGCTCAAGACCGATTAAATTTAGCGAAAAAGGGCAAAAGAGTTATTTTTATCGAATTATTAAGAAAAGGCGTGCCGAAATCAGATGTTGAAGAAGCACTGAAAAAAATTAATGATGAAACCGAAGTAGCCAAAAAGCTGATTGAGAAATATAAAAATCGCTATGCGCGCCTGGAACCGAAAAAACGGAAAAAGAAATTATATGACTTACTATTACGGCGAGGTTTTACCTTTAAGACAATCGAAGACATTATGAGGGATACATGATTAAATATGAATCATAGAGAAATACGGCGGACTTTTTTAGCTTTTTACGCCGAGCGCGGGCATACGATTGTGCCGAGTTCTTCTTTGATTCCCAAGGACGACCCGACCTTACTTTTCACCAGCGCTGGCATGGTGCAGTTTAAACCGTTGTTTGCTGGAACGGTTCCTTTGCCCTACAACCGGGCGGTTTCAATCCAAAAATGTCTGCGCGCCACTGATTTGGAGCAAGTCGGCAAGACAGCTAAATATGACACTTTCTTTGAGATGCTGGGTAATTTCTCTTTTGGCGACTATTTCAAAGCCGAAGCGATTCCCTGGGCATGGGAATATTTGACCGAGGTGGTTGAGTTACCGAAAGACCGGCTTTATGTCTCGGTTTTTATTGATGACCCAGAAGCTTATGAAGTCTGGCAGAAAAAGATTGGATTAGACTCGAAACGAATCTATCGTTTAGGCGAGAAAGATAATTTTTGGGGACCAGCCGGTGGAGTTGGTGCCTGTGGTCCTTGCTCGGAAATCTATTTTGATATGGGCGAAGAGTTTGGCTGTGGCAAAGTTGAATGTGAACCGGGCTGTAATTGTGCGCGATTCCTTGAAATCTATAATGTGGTTTTCCCGCAATTTGACCAGCAGCCCGACGGCACAAGATTACCTTTAAAGAATCGCGGTATCGATACCGGCATGGGAATGGAAAGATTGGCGATGGTTTCCCAGGGTAAGAAATCAATTTTTGAAACCGACCTGTTTGCGCCGATTGTTAAGGCAATTGCCAAAGTGCTTGAAGTACCTGAGGCACCGCGCGGCACTGCTTCAAGTCGAGCAATGATTTATGCGGCAGCTGACCATACCCGAGCATTAACCTTTGCGATTGCCGATGGAGCAATTCCTTCTAATGAGGCAAGAGGTTATATGCTGCGCAGCATACTACGTCGAGCACTGCTTATGGCGAAAAGAGCCGGAATTAACCAACCGTTTCTATATCGTATCTCGGGGGAAGTTATTGAATTGATGCGTCAGTTCTACCCGGAACTGGTTCAGAAACGGGAACAAATTGCTTTAATCATCAAATCCGAAGAAGAGAGATTCTTGCGCACGATTGATGAAGGATTAGAAAGATTTAATGAAGTTGCCGAAATCCATAAGAGCGATGGTGTAATTCCTGGCGCGGATATTTTCAAACTCCATGATACTTTTGGTTTTCCAGTCGAATTGACCAAAGAATTAGCCGATGAGCAAGGATTGAAACTCGATTTGGATGGATTTGAAAAAGTAATGAATGAACAACGAGAACGATCAAAGACAACGGTAATGATCAGTGGAGGATCTGAAGTGAGCTATACTATCAGTTTTGAAGATGTGCCCGACTTTGTAGGGTATGAACAAGATGAAGTGACAACAAGGATTTTGGAATATAAAGATAGCGGAAAAGGAATTTACGAAATCGTGCTCCAAGAGACACCTTTCTATGCCGAAGCCGGTGGTCAGGTTGGGGACACTGGTAAAATTATTGGACCAGATTTTGAGTTAGAAGTGCTCAATACTTATTATAAGCCGGGTTCGGATATACGGTTATCAAAGGTAAAGTTATTAAAAGGCGAGATTAGCAAAACCGCGGTCACCGCCGTTATTGATAAAGCCCGACGGAGAGAAATTGAGCGCGCTCATACTACTACTCACTTGCTTCATGCCGCGCTTCGCAGGACCCTTGGCGATTATGTGAAGCAAGAAGGTTCTCTGGTTGAACCTGGACGATTCCGTTTTGATTTTGTCTCGTTCCAACCAATGAGACCCGAACAAATCACTAAGGTTGAGCAATTAGTCTATCAAAAAATAATAGAGAACATCGAAGTTGAACAATTACGCGATTTACCGATTGACCAGGCAAAAGCGATGGGTGCATTAGCTTTCTTTGGTGACGAGTATGGCAAAAGAGTTAATGTAATAAAAATCGGTGATTTTTCCATTGAACTTTGCGGTGGAACTCATGTCCACCATTATGGTAAAAAAGGTCATACTGGTGAAATCGGTATGTTCCGCATCATATCGGAAACCGGGGTGGCGGCAGGAATCCGAAGAATCGAAGCCTTAGTCGGAGTAAGTGCTTATCAGCAGTCATTGTCCGAACGCAATACTTTGGGTGAATTGCAAGATGCCTGTGGGGTTGAGACTAAACTATTATCGCAAAAAGTTAATGAACTCACTTCCAATCGCAACCGATTGGAAAATCGTTTAAGGCAGATTTCCGCCCATCTTGCCAATCTATTATCAGTTGAGCTAATCGAAAAATTGGAAGAGATTAATAGTATTAAAACAATTACTGGTAATTATGATTTCTTTGATGTTACTGATTTGCGGCAAATTGCCGATGCGGTAAGAGAGCAGTTAAAAGAAAAGGTAGTTGGGTTATTATTCAGTTCTTTGGAAGAACGATTGCGTTATATTGTTTTTGTTGCCAAGGATTTAGAGAAAGTTTTGCCAGCCGGCAAGATTGCGCAAGCGGTGGGCAAGGCATTAGAGGGCGGCGGTGGCGGCAAACCTAATTTAGCCGAAGGCGGCGGGAAAAAAGAGAATATTGAAAAAGGCGTTTTTGCCTTCAAAGAATTTATCAAAGCCAATAGCCAAGTAACGATTTCAACGAATGATAACGAATTAGCCGAATAACCGGAATTAAATCGGTTACATTGGCGGTCATTCGATTAATTTGTCCCAACAAAACCCTTGACAAAATCCTAAATTAGCTTTACATTATTCAGTAAATATAGGTTCTTTGACAAATTGGCAAAGGATGATGGTATGAAAGTTCTTCGACTCGCCTTTCATTCCAAATAGCAGTTAAGAGTCAAATTGGCTGAATGCGAACTGGGCGGCGAACTCCTTATAAAATGCTAAAAGGGTTAAAGCATCTGTCGTTAAAGACAGAAAGGAGTTTTTATGAAAAACTTTGTAATAGTAATTTTAGTCGCAACATTTTGCCTTGGGGCAAATTTTATTGAGAAGCCAACTGGGCAAGATTTATTTCTAAGACATGTGATTGAAACTGGTGCGGTTTCTTTATCTCCCTCGAAGAATATAATTTTCGCTGAGGACGGACAGAACGTCGCGGTAATTTATGGGCGATATAATGGAAACCCGGTTAATATGTATAGCGTCTTTGTTGCTTATTCAACCAACCGTGGCAATACCTGGATTAATTACGGACCGCTAAATACCCGCGAAGCAAGAAGAGTTTACCCCGCCTTAGATACTGATGAAAATTGGCCCGACCCGTCGGATTTAAGAATTCATTTTGCCTGGCACGAGGCAGTACAGATTTCTGGTTCGTATGATTCAAGCCCGGCTTTTTATGCTAAGGAAGCATCATTCCCTGACGGTTTAATCACAGCAGCATTTCGGTTGCCAAATAGTGGATACCGAGATGTCTGGTTTCCTTGCATCGGAGTAAAAGATAGTTTTATTATAATTACAGCAACAAATAATAGCACTTTTCTTACAACTAATGATTGTTATATGTGGCGTTCGACTGATTACGGTGCAACTTGGGATACTGGCAGATTATTTATTCCAGGTCCGGCTGACAAGTTCGGTCCTCATTTCCGTTTCGGCAGCGATGGCTATATTTTCTTTTTATGGACTCGACAACAGGAGAGTAATCCTGCACTTTACTGGCCTTATTACTGCGAATCATTCGATTATGGTGTAACCTGGACTCAACCGCAATTACTCTGGCAAAATACCCCGCCTTATCCCGATATGTCCGAAGTGACAACATGGTCGCGTGGTTTTGATTGTGAAGTGGTGGTGGACACGCCAGTTGCTACGGTAAAATTTAGTAACCCGCATTATGACTTTGGTGAAATCTGGGCTTATCGTCCGGTATCAGGTAGTCCTGGGAACTGGACATTTGAAGGAACAAAACTGGTTGGCGGTGATTCGACCGCACCAATGCCGGTCGCTACTTGCCCAATGATTGCTAAAGATGACAGCGGTGATGTTTTTCTTGGCTATGAGACAATATTCGCAAATCCTAATGATACGGCACTTGACCTTGGGCTCTTTATTCGACCGGCAAGATGCGACTCCTGGATTGACTTTGGCAGATGCACTTTCAATGGCGATACCATAATAGAAAGCAACCCGCAGTTTGCCTATAATGCACCGATTATTGGTAACGGAGACTCGGTTATCGTGGGTATGATCTACATGGGCGGCGGTGATTATCCTGTAGATAGTAATCTTTACTTTGACTATCGGGTAATACCTTATGATTCAATCCGGATGTATCAAGGAATAGTTGAATCGAATCATCCAGTTATGAGCAAATTCGAAGTCGCTGTTGTCCCTAATCCGTTCCGTAATTCAATAAAATTTATGACTCGTTACCCAATATCTGTTTTGCGAATTTACGCCGTTACCGGCAAATTGGTTAGAACACTAACCTCAAACAACCAAAAACCAACAACTAATTTAATCTGGGATGGTAGAAATCAAAATGGATGCTTGACAAACCCTGGTATTTATTTTTATACTATAGTATTAGGACACAATCAATGCCAAGGAAAGATTATTTTAACCAGATAAGAAAGGAGGTTACGTAAAATAAAAACATCCTAAAATTCAAGAAGGAGGAAAAATGAAATATTTAATAACAATACTTATCGTTGCGACAATTTGTTTCGGAGCAAAAATTACGCGTGGTCCGAACATTCAGGCGATAACCGAAAGCGGAAATTATCAATCTGGTTTAACCAGTCAAAAACCACTAATTCCAGTAAGCGGTTTCGACCAGCACATCGTTTCTTCAATCCCGGATTTACGTTCGGTTTCTGGCTCGCCTGGTAAAAATCTCGTTTTCGCGGAGGATGGACAGAATGTTGCGATAATATATGGTCTTTTCAGCGGCGACCCGACCAATTTCTTCCAGGTTTATGTTTCTTATTCACAGGACCGGGGTAACACCTGGATTCAGTATGGTCCGCTCTCAACTTTTAATTGCCGACGATGTTATAATGGAGTAGAAGCTGAAGAACACTGGCCTGACCCGAATGATTTGAAAGTCCACTTTGCCTGGCAGCAAACCGCACAGATTTCCGGTGCTTATGACTCAAGCCCAATCTTCTACGCTAAAGAAGTAAGTTATCCCGATGGTTTAATCACGGCGGGTTTCCGTTTGCCCAATAGTGGAACCTGGGACCTTTGGTTTCCCGGCTTTGCGATTAAGGACAGCTTTATTGTAATGACGGCTGGAAATAATAGTACATTTCTAACTACCAATGATTGCTACATCTGGCGTTCAACCGATTATGGTGAAACCTGGGACGAAGGAAGGATTTTCTTCCCTGGACCATTGGATTGGATGGCTACTCCCCATTTCCGTTTTGGCAGTGATGGTTATATGTTCTTTTTATGGAACCGGCAGGAAGAAAGTAATCCGGCGCTTTACTGGCCTTATTACTGCGAATCTTTTGACTATGGTGTAACCTGGACCAACCCACAGGTAATTTGGCAAGGCACTCCCCCTTATCCGGATATGTCGAATGTGGGCGGTTGGTGGTATACCTATGACTGTGCCGTGGTGAATGATACACCGGTTGCGGTTATGAAACTGGGCAGCGGTACTTATGACTACGGCGAACTCTGGGTTTACCGTCCCACCGGCGGGAGCCCGGGCAGCTGGCAATTTACCGGCACCAGATTGGTGGGCGGTGATTCAACCGCGCCACAAAACATTGAACGTTATGGTGCGGTTGCCTGGGATGATCGAGGGGATATCTTCGTCGGCTATCAGGCGCAATTTGAGTCGCCAACTGATACCGGACCGGATGCCGGTATGTTTGTCCGACCATATAACCGGAATGTTTGGTTAGACTGGGGGTTAATAACAGACGATGCGAGTACACTTGAGGAAGCATGCCTCGAATTCGCCGATAATGCGCCAATGGTTGGTTCTGCCCCTGACGACTCCGCCATAGTAGGCTTTATTTTCAACAATGCCGGCGACTACCCGACTACCGGAAATCTCTATTTCGACTGGGTTGCAGTACCAATTATTTGGATTGACACCGCTAATGCTATTGCAGAAGTGAACCATCCTGTTATGAATAAAATCGGCTTTACGGTTACTCCCAATCCTTTCCGTAATTCGGTTAAATTCATAATTCCTTCTCAAATGGGTGAAGCGAAACTCTCGATATTTGATGTTACCGGCAAGTTAGTCCGAGAATTGAATACTACCATGGCCTGGGATGGTCGTAAATCTGATGGCAGCCGAGTAAATGCCGGTGTCTATTTCTATAATATTTCAACTGAAACTGGAAAGTATCAAGGAAAACTGATTTTAACCCGGTAATATTCTTTTGGTAGCCGCAAGCTTTAGCTTGCGAGATTTTGCGCTAACTACTGTTTGCGGCTACCTTTTCCAATCAAATCTTAGACACCAACTTTTTTAAGATAGGATTGCGGATAAATAACTAAACAACAAAAAACTACCCAGGATACAAGAAATTTCCAACGCAGAAGATACGAAAAACCACTGAATTCATTTCGGTGCCTTCTCTGTTTTAAGCGGTAAAATTTGGGTTAAAAATACTTAAATCTCTAACTGCCTGAGCCGGGCGATGCGGGCTTGGATTGGCGGGTGGGTCGCAAAAAGATTGGCGACATTCATCCGATCCTTGCCAAACGGATTGGAGATAAAGAGATGAGCCGTGGCATCCGAGGCGGTTCGTAATTTACCGGCATAGCGACCAATCTTTTCCAAAGCATCCGCCAAGCCATCTGGATGCCGGGTAATAAAAGCGCCCGATGCATCGGCTAAATACTCCCTTTCCCTTGAGATGGCAGAACGAATTAAAACAACCAAGATGGGCGCAAAAATAGCTAAAGCGATTCCGGCTATGACCAATATTCCTTCAATCCCGCCACCGCCTCTTCGGGAATCCCGGCGCCGTGGTGCAAAGAACATCGAACGTAAGAAGAGGTCGCGGCAAAGAATCAAAAGCCCGCCGATGATTGCAACAATCGTCATTAACAGAATGTCATAATTCTTAATATGGGAGAATTCGTGCGCGATTACACCCTGCAGCTCTTCCCGGTTCATCATATCCAGAAGCCCGGCGGTTACGGCAATTGAAGCGTGTTTCGGGTTTCGACCCGTAGCAAAAGCATTGGGCGAAGGGTCATTAATGATATAAACCTTAGGTTTGGGAATACCAGCCGCGATGGCGATTTCTTCAACCACGTTGTGTAACTGGCTGTACTCAACCGGATCGGCTAGTTTAGCGCCATTTATCGCTAAGGCTAATTTATCCGAATTGTAATAAAGAATTAAATTATAGAAAACGATAAAAAGCCCGAAGAAAACATAACCAGTGGTTCCCCAATGAAATATCTTTACTAAAGCATAACCAACCAAACCCAAGATTAGACTGAAACCAATAATGAACAAAGCGGTTCGGAATTTGTTTTTTCCGATGAGATTGTAGAGGGTTTCTTTCATGTAAATTTAACTTTTACCGGCTCCTTTTCAGTTTCCGGAATGTGATAAAACTCTTCGGCAATGAACCGGAAAATTCCCGCGATGATATTGCTCGGGAATCTTTGAATCGCAATGTTGTAAGCCATTGTTACATCGTTATAGAATTGGCGAGCAAAAGCGATTTTATTTTCAGTTGCCGAAAGTTCTTCCTGCAATCGCATAAAATTCTCATTCGCCTTCAAGGTCGGATAGGCTTCGGCAACGGCAAATAGCGTTTTCAACGTCTCAGTCAACTGATTATTGGCTTTTGCCGTATCGGCGACCGTTTTAGCCGCCAATGCCGAAGCGCGCGCTTCGGTAACTTTTTGGAAAACCTCCCGCTCGTGGGCAGCATAACCTTTTACCGTCTCGACCAAATTGGGAATCAAATCGTAGCGTCGCTTCAATTGAACGTCAATCTGATACCAGCCGTTTTTAACCTGGTTACGTTTTACGACCAATGAGTTATAGGTGATTATCGCAAAAAGGACAATCACGACGATTATTACAATCAACCATATCATATTTTCTCCTTTTGATTTATGATAATCGAATATCTATTTATGTCAATAAGCATTAATTGTCGTGTCTTAATATTTTATGAACCCAAGAAGAATTATTAGCGTCAAAATAATTAATGGAAAGGAGTGGAAATGTTATTTGACCGGTTCACCGAAAAAGCCCAGGAAGCAATTGCTTTGTCGCAAGAGAGTTTGAGTCGCTTTAAACACCAGGAATTAAGACCGGAACATATTCTTTATGGACTTTTGGTTCAAACCGATGGGGTAGTTCCGCAGATTTTGCGGAAACTGGCAATCAAGCCGGAAGACGTACAAAAAGTAGTTGAACAGGCAATAAAAGATATTCCGCAAGTCTATTCGGAATCCACTGGTCAAATTTATTTAGCCCACCAGACCCAAAAAGTATTGGATAAAGCTCAGGAAGAGGCGAATCGGTTAAAAGATAAATATATTGGAACTGAACATCTATTTTTAGCGATTAGTGAAGACGAATCCGGCAAAATTCTTTTACGCCAATTCAATCTGACCCGCGAAAAGATTTATCAGGCAATGCAGAAAATTCGCGGTGCCCAGCGGGTTGACTCGCCCGAAGCCGAAGCCACCTATCAATCATTAGAACGTTATGGTCGGGACCTGACCGAATTAGCTAAAGCCGGTAAACTCGATCCGGTAATCGGTCGCGATGACGAAATCCGCCGGGTAATACAGGTTTTATCTCGACGCACCAAGAATAATCCGGTATTGATTGGTGAAGCCGGCGTGGGTAAGACCGCAATCATCGAGGGTTTAAGTCAAAGAATCATACGGGGTGATGTACCGGAGAGTTTACAAAACCGTAAAATTGTCGCTTTGGATATGGGTGCTTTGATTGCCGGTGCCAAATACCGGGGTGAGTTCGAGAATCGTTTAAAAGCGGTATTAAAAGAAGTAACCAGTTCCGAAGGACAAATCGTCCTTTTTATCGATGAGCTGCATACCGTGGTTGGGGCTGGCGCAGCTGAGGGTGCGATTGATGCGGGAAATCTACTAAAGCCACTTTTGGCAAGAGGTGAGTTACGCTGTATCGGCGCCACGACTTTAGATGAATATCGCAAGCATATTGAAAAAGATGCAGCATTGGAACGAAGGTTTCAGCCGGTTTATGTTGACCAACCATCGGTCGAAGATACGATTTCGATTCTACGCGGTTTGAAAGAACGTTATGAGTTACATCATGGGGTTAGAATTTCCGATTCAGCATTGGTGGCTGCTGCCGTGATGTCGAATCGCTATATCAGCGAACGGTTTTTACCGGATAAGGCGATTGATTTAGTCGATGAAGCCGCCGCAAAATTAAAGATGGAAATCACCTCCAAACCGGTCGAACTTGATGCGCTGGACCGTAATATCATGCAGCTGGAGATGGAAAAGCTCTCCTTGAAAAAAGAAGATGATTTGGCATCAAAAGAAAGACTGGCTGAAATTGAAAAAGAGATTGCCAATCTCAAAGAAGAACAGAGCCGGCTTAATGCGATGTGGCAAGCCGAGAAAAAAGCTTTGGAAGAAACCAAAACGATAAAAGAGAAGATTGAACAGGCTAATCACGAAATTGAAAAAGCCGAGCGGTCGTATGATTTGAACCGGGCAGCGGAATTGAAATACGGTACCCTGATGCAATTGAAAAAAGAACTCGAACGGCTTGAAACAAGCCATGGGTCAAGCTTCAATCTCGTAAGAGAGCAGGTTACCGAAGAAGATATTGCCGAAGTGGTGAGTAAATGGACTGGCATACCGGTCAAAAATCTAATGGAATCGGAAAAACAGAAGTTGAAGCATCTCGAGGAATACATTCACCAGCGTATGGTTGACCAGGACGAAGCGGTAAATACGGTGTCGGATGCAATCCGACGGTCGCGCGCCGGGTTAGCTGACCCGAAACGACCGATTGGCAGTTTCGTTTTCTTGGGACCAACCGGGGTGGGCAAGACCGAGCTGGCAAAAACTTTAGCCGAATTTCTATTTGATAGTGAGGATGCTTTGGTGCGGATTGATATGTCGGAATACATGGAGAAACATACCGTATCCCGATTGATTGGCGCACCACCCGGTTATGTCGGCTATGAAGAAGGGGGACAGTTGACCGAAGCGATAAGGCGAAGACCTTATCGGGTAATCCTTTTAGATGAAATTGAAAAAGCCCATAATGATGTTTTTAATGTTTTGCTACAGATTCTCGATGATGGACGTTTGACCGATGGTCAGGGCAGAACCGTGGATTTCAAGAATACGATTGTGATAATGACCTCGAACCTCGGCACCGAATTGGTGCGGCAGGGTAGATTTGATAAGAACGAGTTGATTGATATGATGAAGCGGAAATTTCGCCCTGAGTTTATCAATCGAATTGATGAAATTGTTATTTTTAATCCTTTGGGTAGAGATGAAATAAAACAAATCGTCGATAAAGAGTTTCAAAAGCTTAAAATCAAGTTAGAGGGACAAGGCATTGAAATTAAAATCAGCAGTGCGGTTAAAGATATGATAGCAAAACAAGGATTTGACCCCGATTTTGGTGCCCGACCATTAAAGCGTTTAATTCAACGCGAGATTGAGAATCCATTAGCCAAATATTTATTAGAGACAAAACCCGAAAAGATTGACATCACAGTTAAAGACGGCAAAATAAACTTCACCCCGCTCTGTTGTAAGGAATAAGATTACCACGCAACGCGAAGCGTGTGCCGAAAGAGAAAAGAAAAACAATAAAGCCACGAAAGCACGAAATAAGGAAAACACGAAAGATAAACAATATAAATACCTTCATAATTTCGTGGGTTTTCGTGTCTTCGTGGTTGATTTATAGGGTTAGTTGTGATTAGGGATTTCAGTTAATCAGTCTTTTCTTTATCACTAACAACTAATCCCTAACCACTAACCCCTGAATAGTCTCAGCCCACCCAATAACCCCCTACTTCTCCTATTCCCGGCACCAGTTTATCTATGATTGACAGCTCGGAATTTGATTGTAAGATTAAAGCAAAGAATTAAAACAGGGATTTTGAAGAGACGTTTATGGGAATGAAAATCAATTCGTCTAAGGCGGATTTCTGCAATGTAGGAGGGACTTCCCCGAATTGGGTCTTCGCGATGAAGGGTCGATTCGACCAGTCCCGACAAAAGAAGAGTCGAGGCAAGGATGCCTCTCCTACTAAGTCTCGTCCAAGCCCCTGTGGAATCGGTCGATTCGACCAATCCTTGAATGGAGGAACAATGAAATTCAGTTTGAAGTTTTTATTTCTACTAATTATCACTCTGTTTAGTGTTGTCCCTGCCCAGTGGCGCGCAGTTCGAGTTGGTGATACGCCGGGCGGGCAAAGACCATATTGCGTTTGTGTCGGTGATGGCAGGAATGACGGTAAGGAGCGAGTTTATGTAACCAGCCCGGATAATCATATCTACGAATGGAGTTATTATCCGGATTCCGGCTGGATATGTTCGGACATTGGAGAAGGTGCGCCCGACCATCATGGCATGATTGGTGTAACGGTCGGACAAGGCAGAAACGACGGTATTAATCGGGTTTATGGTGGTCATGCTAATCGTTGGTTATACGAATTCACTTATTCTGCCGGTCAGTGGCTAAAGGATAGCCTTAATCCAAGTAACACCAGTGTCTTTTTCGGGGTCCAGGTCGGCGATGGTAGAAATGATGGGGTAAAACGAGTTTATGGATTTGGCGGTAGTGCGATTCAAGGCAGAGAATATACCTGGGATGGTTCGGGTGATACCTGGACGATGAAAACCGCCAGTCAACCTCATTATGTTTGGTATTTTGATATCGGCGATGGCAGAAATGACGGCATAAAAAGAATCTACGGTGAGCATTATCAGGGTCTACTAAATACGGCTGGTCCTTCGGTTTTAATTGAAAATACTTGGGCGGGTACCGCTTTTAGCGAAAATCAAATCGCCTCACACTCGGCAGTCATAACCCGAGTTGGGCAAGGTCGTAATGATGGAATCAATCGGGTCTATGTTGCGGCGACTGGCGACCATGTTTACGAGTACACTTATAATGCAGGAAACTGGGAAGAGCTTGACATCTGTCCGGATGCGCCTTATCTTACCCGTTGCGGTTTAGTTATCGGAAAAGCCCAAAGCGATGGACATATTAGAGTCTATTCAACCGGCATAAGACCTTATGGCGACATCCGTGAGCATACCTGGGACGGTTCACAATGGACCGATACCGTCATTGATGCCGTAACCATGGCAACAACCCATCTGGCACTTGGACCAGGCAGAGGTGATGATACGATGCGGTTATACGGCGGCGATTTTTACGGAGCGATTTGGGAATTTACCCACCCTTCACCCTATGTGGCATCGGTCGAAGAGGTAGCCGCAACCTTTAGGTTGCGTCCGATTCGTGCAACTGCCATACCCAATCCTTTGGTCAGAAATACGGTTATTAGTTATTCATTAGAAAAAGCGGGTATGACAAAAATTGATATTTACAATTTATCTGGTCAGTTAGTGCGTAATCTTTTAAATATTTATCATCAACCCGATAGTTATCAAACAGTTTGGGATACTCGTGATAATTTTGGTAAAGCGCTATCCGCCGGCGTTTATCTCTGTCGGATGAAGACCGCGGATGGTTTTACTGAGACAAAACAAATAATTATTATGAAATAAAAGTAAAATGTAATGATAAATTAAAAAGGAGGGCAAAATGGCGCTTAAAATATTAAGTTTCATTTTTGCCATCTCATTAGCTCTTGGCTTCCCAGTTTCGACTCAAAGCAAAGATGTACCATTCGATGTGAATGAAGTTATTAATCGGGTTTCAAATCATCACTCCCAACCACCTAACCCCCCGAGTCGGGTCTCAGACGAGGGTCGATTCGACCAACCCCTAATCCCTGATTTGACCGGTGAATTTCTGATTGATACAAGTATAGTTTATGTTGGTGCCCCAAATGACCAAAATTCTCCCGCCGTTGCGTTTGATGGCACAAATTATCTGGTTGTATGGCAAGACGAACGCAGTGGTTCTTCTCACATTTATGGAGCAAGAGTAAATCAAGCGGGACAAGTTCTTGACCCAACCGGAATTGCTATTTCAACTACGGCAGGTCGACAATATTCTCCTTCGGTAGCCTTTGATGGCACAAACTACCTAGTAGTTTGGCGAAATGGCGGTGGCAGCAGTGCTGATATCTATGGTGCGCGGGTGAACCAAGCCGGTTTGGTTTTAGACCCAAATGGCATTCGTATATCAACCACTGTTTGCCGTGAATACGCTCCTTCAGTTGCCTTTGACGGCATAAATTACTTAGTCGTTTGGGAATCAGACTATAATGGCGAATATGACATCCGAGGGGCACGGGTAGATTGTAACGGCTTTGTTCTTGATACGAACGCAATTAACATTTCAAACTTACCTGGAGACCAAAAAGAGCCATCATTGGCATGGGATGACACAAATTATCTTGTCGTCTGGAAAGATGAAAGTAACGATGACATCTATTGTGCTCGGGTGAGCCCTGCTGGGTTTGTGCTTGATACTGCCGGCATAGCAATCTCAACCGCTGAACGTTCACAAAGCAAACCCTGTGTAGCCTTCGGTGAAATGGATTACCTTGTAGTCTGGAGAGATTCCCGCGCTGGGTTTTTTAGGAGCGACATTTACGGTGCACGGGTAAAACGAAACGGTTCGGTTATTGATCCGAACGGTATTCCCATCTCAGTGTTATCTTACGGCGAAGATGAACCATCAATAGTTTTTGATGGTATTAACTATCTTATCGCCTGGGAATGCTTGTCAAAAATCTACGGTGCGCGGGTACGAAGTGATGGTGTGGTCATTGATACTAATGCTTTTCGGATAACATTTGCGCCAGGCCGTAAGTTATATCCATCAGTAGCATTCGACCGCACAAATTATTTTGTGGTTTGGGAGGACCGTCGCGGCGGTAGAGATATCTATGGTTCTCGAGTGAACCGCTCCGGACTTGTTCTTGATTCCGCTGGCATCACTATCTCAACTGCGAACTACAATCAATACTCCCCTTCGGCGGCATTTGATGGCACCAACTACTTAGTTGTCTGGGAAGATGGACGTAACGGCGATTATTCTCAGATTTACGGTGCCCGAGTGAGTGAAACTGGTTGTATTTTAGATCCTAATGGAATCCGTATATCTACCGCAGGAAGCACGGCGAAGAGCCCAGCGATAGCTTTTGATGGGACTAACTACTTAGTGGTTTGGGCGGATAAACGGAACGACACTTTACAAACTCTTAACTACGACATCTATGGTGCCCGAGTAAGTCCGACCGGGGCTCTCTTGGATACTATCGGGATTGCTATCTCAACACACGAGAACCCACAACACTCTCCTTCAGTAACCTTTGATGGGTTAAACCACCTTGTGGTATGGGAAAATTATCGCGCCGAATTTCCTGATGCACCTGACATATATGGTGCAAGAGTAGATGGGGCTGGTTCGGTTCTTGACCCAAACGGTATCCCCATCTCAGCCGCAGAATTTGAGCAGGAAGTTCCTGCAGTCGTCACTGGCAGAAATGGCAGTTTTGTGGTTTGGCAGGACTGGCGAAGTGATACAACCGGAATTGCTATCTTTGGTGCCCGAGTAAATCAGTCCGGAACAGTCTTAGACAGCCTTGGCATCCTTGTTTCAGAAGCTATTGAATATGACCAGTATTACCCATCAGTTGCCTTTGACGGGACAAACTATTTAATCGTCTGGCAAGATTGGCGTAACTATCCTGATTTAGACATTTATGGTACGAGGGTTAGCCAAGCCGGAGTTGTTCTTGACACAGCAGGCATTCGTATCTCAACCGCCAGAGATTACCAAGAGTCTCCTTCGATTGCCTTTGATGGAATAAACTATCTGGTGGTGTGGGGAGACAATCGAAGCGGTTCTTCGTCTGACATTTATGGTGCAACGGTCAGTCCTTCTGGTGCATTAGTTGATTCTTTTCTGATCTCAACTCAAGAAGGAAATCAAGAATCACCAGCACTGGCTAATGGTTCAGGGAATCAAGTCTTAATCACTTATCAGGGATGGGTTGGTGAATATCAGGGCAGGGCTTATGATGCAACACGTATCTGGGGTAAGTTCTATCCATTTGTGGGAATAGAAGAAGAAAACTCAAAAGTCAAAATGCAAAGGGCAAAATTGCTTGAAGTTTATCCTAATCCGGCGAAAACCGTGATGCGTGTCCGTTATCAATCCCCCTTTGATTCCCCCTTTATTAAAGGGGGTAAGGGGGATTTAATAAAAATCTTTAATGTGTCAGGAAAGTTAATAAAGGAGATTGCTTCGGCAACTATGTTGCCTCGCAATGACGAGAAAATAGAAATATCTTTAAAAGGAATAAATCCAGGTATCTATTTCTTGCAACTTGGAACCGAGGTCAAGAAATTCCTCGTCGTTAAATAAGTCGAAAGACCCGCCCCTTGGCGGGAAGCCGACCCACCAGCCTACTCCCTGGGCTACCCCGTAGGCTCACCCTTAGGCTACTTCCCAGTCTACCCCTCAGCCTATCCCCTGTGCTACCTCCCACTCTACCCCGTATGCTACCAGTTAGCCTACTCCTGAGCCTAATCCCTAAGCTACCCTGCAGGCTACTACTGGGGCTAGCCCGTAGTCTACCCCCTATACCGCTCCCTATACCGTCTGGGGGATAGTCCGGGACTAGGGTGGGGCTAGCCCATACTAATTGTATATTGACATCTCATACCTACTATATGTAGTAGTGGGTAAAAATTCTCTGATTGAAATAACTAAAGATTAATACCAGAAAATCAATCAGTTAGCGAAAATTATTTCTTATTAGAACAGATTAGGAATTACTTTCAGAATTTCCGGGTAAATTGCTGGTTACTGGGCGTAATTAAACCATCGTCACCAATTTCGGGTGCGGTTAACGGAAAATCACATTGAGAGAGGTCTCTAATCAATGTGATTGAACGACCGGTTGAATCAGGTTTAGGTATGCCGGGTGCTTCCTGATATAATGGGATGATTTTCCCATCCACAAAATTACCTAAAGCATCTAAATTAACTTTCAAAATCAAAGATAAACCATTTTTCCCTTTTACCCAAAATCGACCATAGGTGCAAAAATTACCCAAACTGTAAGCGATTAGTTTATCTTTGTACACCTCTAACGCTCTTGGCACATGAGGACCATGACCAAATACTAAATCCGCTCCCGAATCAATTACCGCATGCGAGAATTGCACGACATTGCCCCGCGGGTCGTTGTACTGGTATTCAAAAGTATCTTTGGTGTGAAGGTTGTTAATGCCTTCGCTTCCGCCATGAAACGTTACGATAACAATATCGGCTTTTCGCTTTAATTTAGCAATAATTCTTTGGGCTTTAGGAATATTCAATAGATAATAAGTTCCATAATGAGGAGAAAAACCAACCACCACAATTCTTTTTCCTTTAATCTTTAATTCGGCAATATCACCGATAAGCCCAGTGAATTTAATCCCAACGCTATCCAATACCCGTCGGGTGGATTTAGCACCATCCCGCCCGAAATCAAATGAATGGTTATTAGCTAAGTTAATGACATCAAAACCGGCATCAACTAAATTCTTAACATAACAAGTCGGGGTAATGAACGCATAATTACGCTTATCACTGGTATCTTTTTTTATTTTACCGCTATCACAGAGTGGTCCTTCCAAATTGCCAATCGCTATATCGCTATTAATCAGTTCCGCTTCAACCAGGCTGAATAGGTCTAGACCATCATTAGGTGGAATAATTGGTGAGGGATAGGTTGAACCCATCATTATGTCGCCAACGGCGGAAATTGTAATTATTGAATTGGACGGAGCGGGTTCAACTGTTGTATCTTTGGTTAAATCAAAACGAGATTTAACCGACGCGAATACAAAAAGAATAAAGAATAGTGATAAAAAAATCACCCATTGCTTTTTCATTGGTCAGGTGAATATTATCTAAAAATTCAGAAAAATCAAGTGTCATGATTTAAGCATCATCACCCTGAAAATTATCGGTAGGAAGAATTTATTGATTTAAATATGGGACGATTAAGTTCGACCGCAGGTCTACTCCACTACTGCGTAATTATCGAGGAGGTAATTTAAAGGATTTACCCAAGAACCGGAAATTTTTACTCCATAATGAAGATGATAACCGGTAGTCTTGCCGCTTCTCCCTACAGTAGCGATTGCTTCACCCCGATGCACAACATCACCATAACCTTTTCTAATACTTTGGCAGTGACCATAAAATGTGGTGTAACCATAGCCGTGGTCAACTTCGATGACTTTACCCCAACCGGCTTTAACTCCGGCAAAACAAACCTTGCCATCCGCCGCTGCAACAATTGATGTTCCGGGCGGAGCAACTATATCCAAACCATTGTGCATCGTATATTTACCAGTGAACGGGTCGTTACGATAACCAAAGCCACTGGATAACCACCCCCCAACCGGCCAGATTGAAGGGGTATGACTCAATGCATTTTCTTGTTGCTTTAAATTAGCCTGAATCTCGGCAAAACTGCTTTTCTGAAATTGAATCTGTCGTTCCAATTCAGCGATTGTATTTTCGGTTTTAACTAAATCATCGTTCGGATCAGCTTGATTAACCGATGACAGACCACCAACTCCCATTTCCCTCATTTCCTGGGGAATCAAATCCATTGCCGTGGATACTCGTAATTTTGAATCGAATTCAGCTAATTCCACAATTGCCTGTCTTAATCGCTTAACCTGATTCTCAATATGAGCCAAGTTTTGATTAAGTAGAATATTCTCTTTAACCAAGGTTTTGGTACGATTGTGTTCTCTAAGTCTTTGATTATAAGTGAAAAAAGAGACACCGCCGATAACTAAGGAAACGGCGATGAGCCCTAAAACACAGTATAACAAATAAATTGGTAATGAGAAACGAACGGTCTTATTTCGCTTCCGTAGTGCGATGAAAAAGTTTACCTGCTCCAACTAATAATAATATAACAATAAAATAGGAAGCTGTCAATAGTAAAGTTGGTCGCCGTAATCATCTTAAAATCAAGAGCTTATCCGTAATTGTGGATGAGAATTCTTGCCCAGTGCCCTCTAAAAAGCGCGCCTTTATTTGATATAGATAGACACCATTAGCCGGTAAGACGCCGGTATCATCACGACTATCCCATTCAATTTGATTATAACCAAACGAACAGAACTTCTCCGGTATCGACTTAACCGGTCGACCATTGATGGTATAAATATTGATCCGGATATATGCCGGCTTCGATAGATTGAAAGTGAAATAAGTAGTTGTTTTCACTGGATTTGGGTAAACCAAAGCATTAGATATCTTTAAGCCTTCATCCGATTTAACAATACCTACCCGTTTTTCCGTACGGTTAAGTTGGCAGTCATAGGCAATGACAAAAATGGTGTCAACATCGTTAATTAGGTTAATTGGTTCAGGATAAATGAATTGACCTTGAGTGTATGAATTATTACTGTAGATAAAGTATTGACCCAAACCTACTGGTTGATTACTAGTCAGGTCAAAGAAATTGAGACTGCAGCCAGTCGCCGTATTGGGCAGAATAAGAATGCCGGACTGGTCATAAATTGTCCCAGATAAGGTAAATTGAGCCGGAACTTTACCGCCGTTACGAATCAACATTTGGTCAGCATAAAGATTAACGACCGGTCCAGTTGTGTCGGTGCGCGGCGTTGTATCATAAGATATTGGAATTGAATCTCTTATATATGGATAAAACTTCCCGCCATTGCCAAAACCAAGAAAAACTTTTGCGCTGTTAGCTTTCTCGGTGTAACCATCGCCTCGCATATTAGGGTTTTGTCCTCTTGGAATGATAAATGGAATAATGACCAAGGGCGGATTAACCGTACCTGAACCCCGGAAAAGCTCAAACCCGGGTAGAGTATAATTAACCGTGTTAATTCGTCCGTAAAAATAACTTGAGTAAGTCCTAAACCATTTTGCCCCGTAGGCAGTTAAATAATAGTTGGACGGACCACCCAAAGCAACTAAGGAATCCGAAATCGAACATAATTCGCCCAATTTAAAAGTATCGGGAGATATTTTTATTGGATTTTTTAATTCGGGCAGGTCTAAGACCACTGCCGGGTCACCGAACAAGTGATACTTGTAATCCCTACTCCAAGCGGCAAAAAATGCCTGACCAATTGTTGCCGGCGCATGAGTAGTGTCGGCAAAATAACCAAACATGTCGTTGGCAAAATAAAGATTTGACCCGGCATTGGTCGCTTTAGTAGCACCAACTGTACCGATACAGCCGTCTTCTTTCCGTACCAGTTCTTCCGCTATCGCTTGAAATCTGGTATCTTCAAATCTTCCCACCCCGCAACTGCCAAAAAAAGCAAACGGGTTTCTCCGCTCATTATGGATCTTTACGACATCTTCTTCAACATAAAACGCCTTCTCGTGAGCCAATTGCCAACCGGCGCCGTGTCCAAAATAGCATAATATTAATGCGCCTTGGTTCAAAGCCTGGATAAAACTGGTACGGGCTAGAGGTTTAGCATATTCATTGCCCGGGGCAAACGCGTATTCGGTTAGATAAACTTTGACTGGTTCCAGGCGGTTTTTGTAGATATTTTCAATCGCATCACAATCGACGATGTGGGTCCAAATCATTCCATCATCAGGTTTTAGATTACCATTAGCATCTCGCCCCCTCCACTCATCATCCGCTAACAGTAAGATTTTACTATTCCAAAAGCCAAAAGGTTTGGATTCATATTCTCTGACTTTTTCGTAAAACTGTCTTACTTCCTGAGACGTACGAGCCGTTACCCTGCCTAAAATCATATCTGGCATTGGGTCTTCATCAAATCGTGCATAATAAATATCGGCGGCTAATGCCGCTTGGGAATAGACATCCGGGTCAAAATCAAATCCTGTCTCATAAGGCGGCATGACCGGAAAATCATTAAAACCAAGGTTATTTCGATAATCATAAGTGCCGTCACCTAATAATAATCCATATACTGGCTGCTTATCTTTGAAAAAGTCTCTAATCGCCCCTGGTTCCTCGATGCCAAAGGTATATTCATCATAAATATCAGATAACTTGACCGCGTGGGCTCGACCCTGAATGATAGCCGGAATATTATTAGTCCGATAACGCTCTAAAAGTCTTGCCGCATCATACAATTCATCCGGGGTAACGATATAGTAATCTGCCTGAGGCAGTGCCGAGAAGTGCTTCAAGCCCATCGAAATCGGCTTCATAATTTTTCGCGAATCAGTGATATAGATATATCTCCTGCCTGAGTCAGTACCGGGAGGTGCTACAAGCACTTGAAATTTAAGCGAATCGCCATTTAATGTAAAATCACTAATCCATTTCGGCTCAAATTTATCGGTAACGTCAAAAATGAATGGGGTTTGACGAACCCCCTTAACATTTACTTCTACTTCTCCGGGCTCAAGCGAAAAGTCAAGTGGCTTACTCCCTGCCCCGCCCAGCCTCAGGCTTTCACGATATTCCACATCAAACCAATCCACATACAATTGCATCTCGGTTGAACCACTAAGCCTGATTCTTAATGTATTATTATCCGAAGTTACTGGTGGTAGAGTATCTAAAGTGAAGATATACGGACTATATTGAGCTACCCTTATTTGCCGACTACCAATCAGGGTTTGGTTCAAATAAAGACTACAATTAGCGCTCAAATTCGAAGCCGGCTGATAAAAGGCAAAAGTAATTTTCATCAATGAATCAGCATGAGGTAAAGTAAATGATATTTCCAAACTCGTATCCGGTTTATCCGCGGCTTTTGTTATATAATCCCATAACCACAGCAAGCCCGAACGAGCCGGACACAGTAAATCCTGTTCAAAATGGATTTTACTCCGGGCACTCTCTATTCGCAAGGGATTCACCCCGTGTGAATTACTTACCAGAGCAATACGACGCCCCGCATCACCACCATAAGTTAGCCAGTAGTAGTTATAATTGGTAAAATAATTCGTTCGAAATGATTGATGAGTACTATCCCAGCCCGAAGTACCTTCGCCCCAAAAAAGAATGTAATCCTGCTGGTCAAACGAAGTATCCGACTCACCATAAACATAAATCGGAATTTCAATCATCGAGTCGGGATATTGCACATTTGAAGTCCAATTACCAATATTAAACAAACGGAATGTTTTAGGATTAACCGCTTCAAGCCGGTCGCGGCTCAGCCCAAGGCGGCTCAAATCCTGGTAAGTAATCTTATAAACTCCGGTCGTCTCAATTTTTACCTTTAGCCAGTTCTCCGAAATTTCAAAAAAATTCACTTCCTGACCGCCGGTGGCGGTGCTACGATGTGTCTCAGACACCCAATCTTTAGCAATTTTACCGTTTAAGAGCATCTTCTCATAAATTGGGTCAAAAATGGTGCTTGAAGCACTTCGCGGCATTGCCTTAGGTACTTCAGAAAATTGTACAGTGACATTCAACGTTTCAAAAACATTGAGTTCTTTACTAATCGGATTGTATTGAACCGGTGATAATTGAATTTTAGCGACTCTAATATCCCGCCAAAAACCGATTTCTTTGATTTCAGCCAGAGTACCCGGCAAGAATCGATTTTGCTGATAAATTTCCGATTTTTCTAATTTTGTGCTTTCCCAGGTTTGTTTTGGTACTGGTGCCAGGTTAATATTAACAAAAGTCTTCGGTGACCGGTTACCAGTCACCTGTAACTGTATGTTTCCAGTTTGGGGAATGCCAATGATTACCTCATTCGCCGGTAAGTCCGGAAAACCAACCGGAGCAACCAATCGGTGACAACTGGGCAATTCGAGTGCTTGAAGCACTTCGCCGGACTGCCTCAGGCAGTCTTTAATCGTAGGACTACCGGTAGAAAATTGAAAGGTTAATTCAGAGTCGGATGACTTAATAATACTAACTCCGTTCCCGAGAGCGGGTCTACTCGAGGGTCGATTCGACCGGTTTGCCGGTATTGGACTATCCGCAGCAAAGGAAATTGTTATTTGCAGTATAAGGGCGGTTAAAAATGTTACTAAAAAGTTGCGACTTCTCATCTTTAAATTTTAAATCTAAATAAGCAGCAGTCAATAGACAGCACTATGTAATAAAGTAAACAAAAATCTTTTAGTATAACTTTTTGAGGAGTTAACAGAAGTTTTATAACAAAAAGTATTTAGCGCGTGCTAAAGAATTACGAGGGCTTCTTAAGTAAACTTACACTTGTCATAAGTCAACCGTCCATTAACTATTGACTCTAACCAAAAACAACATAGGATAGACATTAATGGAAACCGCTGATTTTACTGCCCAGACTTTAGACATCGGGAGCGAAGGTTTTGACCGCAATGAAATAGAAAAATTAAAAGAATTTATTAAGAAAAAAACCCCGGGCTCGATTTTGCTAACGCAGCCAGAAGAGGAAATGTTACTTACGCTCGGGGTCTTAAAACGAACTAAGGATTCAATCCGAACTACTATTGCTGGATTAATCCTTTTGGGGCAAGAACGAGTTCTACGTGATGTTTTGCCCAGTGCCGAAGTAGTTTATTTGCATATGACTGACGAAACTGAATACGACAAGAGAATTGATTGTGCACAACCGCTGCTTTCACTTCTGACGACGTTAACTGCAGCAATTCAAGAATACAATCGTATATTGACCGTCAAGATTGGACTATTTGACCTCGAAATCCCAGATTTCCCTCTTGAGGTTTTTCGCGAAGCGCTAATCAATGGTTTAATTCATCGTGATTACGGTCTCTTGAGTCCAAGTTATGTTCGTCATTATTCAAACCGGTTAGAGATTTCAAGTCCAGGCGGATTTTTTGGCGGCGTTACAACCGAAAATATTTTGACTCATGACCCGATAACCCGCAATCCGCTGCTAAATTTAATCCTGCACCGGATCGGATTAGTCGAGAAAGCGGGAATCGGAATAAAACGAATGTTGACGACGCTTCTCTCATTAGGAAAAGAACCCCTTCAGTTCGAAACTAAGGAACCGTTTATCCAAGTTATAATTCGTGATGGAAATGTCGACGAATTATTTGCCGCTTATGTTATGCAGCGCACTAAAGAGGGAAAAGGATTTGGACTTCCCGAACTTTTAGTGCTTTCATACTTAAAGCGAAATCGAGAAATTGAGATTAGAACGGTCAGTCAACTGCTGCAGCGACCGGATTATAAAACAAAAGAGATACTAAGTTCGATGATTGAGCTTGGTCTTTTAGAACCATTTGGGCAGACTAAGGGAACGGTGTATCGATTATCTAAAAAAACCTTTACCCAACTGCGAAAATCGGTGGAATATCGTTTGCATCGCCGTGCCGAAGCGGCTTATGCCGAAACTTTAATAATTGATTATCTCAAGGAAAATGGTTATATAACCAATGAGATTTGCCGGACGCTTTTGCGAATTAACCGTAGTCAAGCTCAATACTTGTTGGCGCGGTTAGTAGAAAAAAGAAAACTGACGCAACCGGCAAAAGGACGAAACGCCCGCTACTTTCGCCGGCACTCGTAAATCCTAATTACCAACGAAAATCCGAAAGCACGAGTGCTTGAAGCACATCTTGGCACTGCCTCAGGCAGTTCGAGGTATTTTTCTTTATCTCGGTGGTTTTACTTATTACTTTGATATCGCCTAATTGCGGCTTGATGCTCTTTCCCGGTTTTAGAGAATTGGTGCGAACCATCTCCCCTACTGACAAAAAAAAGGTAATCGGTCTTTGCCGGGAACAAAACCGCACTAAGTGAATTTCGTCCTGGGCTACAAATCGGACCGGGCGGCAAATCCGGGTGTAAGTAAGTGTTGTAAGGCGATTCAATATTTAAATCTTGCAACGAAAGTCGTGACTTACGTTCCTTTAGAAGATATTCGATTGTGGCACAGGACTGTAAGGGTAATCTTCTTTTCAGACGGTTTAAAAAGACTGAGGCGATTATTGGGCGCTCAATCGCTAATTGCGCTTCGGCTTCAACAATTGAGGCAAGAATGACAATATCCTGGTCAGCCAGCCTGGTTCTCGCTTTGCCTTGGTCATCGACATTAATTACCGGTTGCTCGGTGCGCAAAGAGTTGTAAATTTCAAAGAATCTTTTAACCATTCTCATTAAAATTTCTTTTGGCTCAGATTGGATTTCAAACTCATACGAATCAGGAAAAAGATAACCCTCCGCGTTTCTGCCCGTAATGCCCATTTGCACCATTAAGGTCTTATCCTGGGCTTGGGTCAGGAATTCTTTTTTCGAGCAAATATCGTGCTCGGCTAAAATTTCTGCGACCTGCTCTAAAGTTTTACCTTCCGGTATCGTCACCATTGCGTTAGTTTGTTCGCCTCGGCGAAGAATTCTTAACGCCGAAAATTCATCCATCGCGCTGGTGAAATTGTATTTACCCTTCTTGAGCTTGCGTTCGTAGTTCAGTAATTTTGCCAGCAGCACAAACTTAGTCGGATTGTCGATGATTCCAGCCTCTTTCAGCCGCAATGCGGCGGAATGAGCAGTTTCGTTTTTGTTCAAAATGAATTCAACTCTCTTAATATTAGTCTGAGCTGGTGGAAAAACTGAAATTAAAGTTAGCATCAAAATTGCTCCAATCAGCAGTCCGGCTGGCAATGACCAATAGCTAACTAAAATTTTCAAAATTTTCCCAATCCGCGCCATGGCTAATTTTTAGGTTAGTTGAATAATACCAATTTCTACAATTTGCAATTACGTTTCTTTGAGGCGAGATAGTCCTCAAGGATTATTATCGCGGCTATTTTGTCAATTGCCGATTTCGCCCGGTTAGTTTTAGCGTTTTTAGGCAACCCCCCGAGTCGGGTCTTCCCCGAAAAGCGGGGGCGATTTGCCCCGACGAAGGGTCGATTCGACACGCCTCGTTTAACCGACTTAGCTTCTTCTAAAAATCGCATCGCCATTTGCGATGTTAATCGCTCATCAAACAGATTGATTGGAATACTGATTTTTTTTTCTAACTCCTTAATAAAATCTTTAACCCAAGCACTTCTTTGGGTTTCTTGGCTGGAAAGACTGAGTGGATGACCAATGACAATCTCGCTGACCATTCGCTCTTTAATAATCAGTTTGACTCGCTCAATCAAATCTTGTTCATTTTTGAAGTTAATTGTATCGAGCCCCTGGGCGATCGTCTGAGTTTCATCGCTGATTGCCAGCCCGACCCGACGTTCACCTAAATCAATACTTAAAATTCTACCCATGGCACTAAAGAAGAATTAACCACTGAAAACACTGAAGACTCTGAATTCAATAAATCATTTAGTTGTCTTGCCTGCTTCTGTGTATTCAGTGCCTTCAGTGGTTTCTTTCTTGTTTTCATAATTTCGTATTAAAAAGTGGTAGCTATTTTCTGCAGTCGGGAGTTTAGTACCTTTTGGCTTACCAATCCCTAACTCCTAATTACTAATCCATGCTTTTTGGCATTGGCAGGATTCGAGGTTAAGATTTACCCCGCAGCCCGGGCAAATCCCTTTACACTCTTCTTGACAAGCAGGAGCCAACGGAATTGCTAAAAGTATCGTATCATGCAATAAAGGCAGCAGGTCTAAGGTTTCGCCTTGAAAGTAGAATCGGCTAACCTCATCGCTGCCAAGAAGCAATGTCTTGGCACCGATTTTAGGAATCTGCCTAATATATTCCGATTTGATTGGTTCATAATATTCTTTAACAAATTTTTCGCCGCAGATTGCACAATTGATTTCAGCCGCAAAGTGGATAATTCCTTCGACCAGCAATTTATCGCCGGATTTCAGTATAACTAATTCGATATCGCTGTTACCTAAGATTTTAATATCTTTATTCAGAGCGAGATTTTCCGCCGGTATTGAATAACTCATTTTGTTTCTACCTTCAACCAGAGAACTTATTAATAAGCGGAAGTTTTTTTTCATATTGTTTCCAAAAGTTTTTTCACTACATCGGCGGCTTTTACTCCTTCGGCTTCGGCATTAAAATTGGTAACGATACGATGGCGTAAAACCGGTTGTGCCACTGCCCGGATATCGTCGGTAGTCGGCGTATAGCGACCACTTAAAATGGAACGGGTCTTGGCACCAAGTATCAAATATTGGGAAGCACGTGGTCCAGCCCCCCAGCTTACCCAGTCTTTGATAAATTGTAAACTTCCGTCGTTATTGGGACGGGTCGAACTTGCCAAGCGAACCGCATAACTTAAAACATCGTCGGAAACCGGCACCCGACGCAATAATTTCTGCAGCTGCAAAATTTCTTTGTCGTTGAGCACAGTATCTAATTTTGGCTCATAAGCCGATGTGGTGCTACGCACAATTTCCTCTTCTTCTTTGGCTTTGGGATAATCAATATAGATACTGAACATAAACCGGTCGAGCTGGGCTTCGGGAAGGGGGTAAGTGCCTTCGAATTCAATTGGATTCTGCGTGCCAAGAACAAAGAAAGGTAATGGTAACGGATAGGTCTCGCCCCCAACCGTAACATGATATTCCTGCATGGCTTGAAGTAATGCCGCTTGGGTCTTAGGCGGAGTCCGGTTAATTTCATCCGCCAGGATAATATTAGCAAAGATTGGTCCTTTAACAAAGCGGAATTTTCGATGACCACTGGTTTCTTCTTCGATAATTTCGGTTCCGGTTATATCCGAAGGCATCAAATCCGGTGTGAATTGAACCCGGTTGAATGCCAAGTTTAAAACTTTGGCTAAGGTACTAACCATTAAAGTTTTTGCCAGCCCGGGCACACCGATAATCAACCCGTGCCCAGATGCCAATAGACAGATAAGGATCTGTTCGATGACTTCTTTCTGCCCAACGATTATTTTACTTATTTCCTGTTCAATTTTCTGGCGGGCTGCATTCAATTGTTTAACGGTTTCGATATCGCTAATTTTTTCAATCATGATATTTCTGCCTCCCATTTAATTTTATTCAATCATAATAAAAAGTCAACCCTGTTAGAAAGTAAGTAAAATTTAACCACCGAGACCGCAGAGAAAACAGAATTCTTATCGTTGTAGTCACCTGTGGTTAAAAATTCCCTTACTGCTTCTTTTCCCTCTTTTTTCTCCGCTAATTCCGTGATTTAATCTATCGTGTTAATCCGTATGTAGCCGTGGTAATATCTATTTCTGTGTTCACCTCACGAAGTGAGGCTCTTCTCTTTGTGCTCCTTCTTCTTTTTCGTGATTTCGTGCTTTCGTGGTTTCTCTTCCTTCTTCGTTCGGTGGACTCTGCGAGTAGCACCTCACGAAGTGAGGCTCTTTCTCCTCTGTGTCAATCTGTATAAATCTCGTGGTTTCATTTCTGCTTCGTTCGCCTCACATTTGTTAAATTCTTTTCGTGTCTGCTCCTCGCATCTATTTTATTTCCTTACTTGTTTCGTTTCGTGTTTTCGTGGTTTTTCGTGCTTTCGTGGTTTCTTTGTTTTGCTCGGATGACCCGCTGCGGGTTGCGTGGGTTTTCGTGTTTTTCGTGGTCTCTTCTCCTAATATCCATTGGTTCGGCGGACTCTGCGAGTTGCGGTGGACGCTTCGCGTTGCTCAGTGGTTAAATTTTGTGATTTCGTGGTGATTTTCATGGTTTTTCAGCCAGTCAGAAAAACTTGACAATTGACCAAATTTTTGTTAAAAATAAGTAAGCATCGTTAGTGAATACTGGAGGCGTTAGTAGTGGTGGACAGTGGTTGGTGTTGTGTAACGATGCTCTTTTACAATTATGAAATATAGTTTTCTCATTTGTCTTCTTATATTCAGCACCCTTATCGGCAATTGGGAGCCACGCGCTAATCTTTATCTTTCTTCAAACGCGAATGCTGGCGCCGCCCTAATTTATGGTCAAAACGACTGGATTTATGCCTTCCGCGGAGGCAACACCAATTCTTTCTATTACTATGACATAAGTGACAACATTTGGTATCCAGCCCCTAATGCTCCGGCTTCGGTAGGACCTGGTGGTTGCTTAACTTCCAATTGGTATTGCTACCCGAGTGTTTCCATGCAACCGGCTTCTCATATCTGGGCTTTACGTGGAGGAAATACAAAGGATTTCTGGTGTTTCGACTTAACCACTAACTCATGGATAACATCTTTCCCGCAAATACCCGAGGCTGTCAACTATGGCGGGTCAATCGCTTATGGCTCCGATGAATTAGGTGTATCAGGTTCCTATTGGGTCTATGCGATAATTGGAGGCGCGGAAGCTCATCCTTTTACAAATTTGGACCAGTAGCTCCGCCTGGTGGCTGGCCTGGTGGAATGGAACCACGAGCTCTGCCTCGGTGGTATAGGTTATCACCAGACCTCCCACTGGCTGCGAATCCTGGTGCAAGTATTACGGTTGAAGATGCAAAACTATCAAGTCCAGTTTCGGATACACTCTTTTACAATCCGGCAAAGCCAACTAATCCAACAGACCAATATCGATATGTTATTACTACCAGTCAATGGAATCGATTTGAGCAGGGACTTCCTTGGGACATTGGCGGCGGAAGTAGTATGACTTCTACAAGAGGTGCAAGCAATTCGCATTGGCTTTATGTTCTAAGAGGGAAAACTACGAAAAACTGTAAATACCGAATACTCGGAGAAACTTCCTGGAATACCATAGGTACAGCTGGTTTTGAAGATGTTAGAGATGGAGGAGCCATTACTATCGGACCAGACCCAATTTTATACTTTCGTATCTATGCCCTTGTCGGCGGAAATACACCACATTTCTATCGACATACTGCTTATGATGATGCTGGTGAAGGTGGTATGTCAGCAGTTACAACAAGTGCACCTATTAAACTAACCGTCGCGCCTAACCCTTTTTCGAACATTTCGAGAATTTGCTTTTCGTTATCGGAAGAGAACACAATAAACCTAATCATTTACGATGTCAGCGGAAAGGCGATTAGAAAAATATTCTCCGGCAAGTTGCAAGCGGGTAACCATAATCTCTCTTGGGACAGAAAAGATGATACCGGGAATAAGGTATCATCAGGGATTTATCTCCTGAAGTTTGAGACTGTCCAATCAAGGGTAATTGAAAAAGTTGTGGTAAAATAAAAAAATCAGGAATAACCTAGACCATACCAGAATACGAAGTAAGATAGCGAAATGAAAAAAAGAATTATTTTAAATTTAACTTTCTTATTTATTGTAATTGCATACGGGCAATTTTTTGAAGGCTACATTGCTCTGCCCGAAAATAGCCCCGGGATGAATAGACTTAGATATCTCACTTATAATCGAACCAACAATAAGTTATATCTCTATGGTAATAATGGTGATTTAGCCATTTTAGATGCCACAACCCTCAATGTTATTAAAAAGTTGTGTTTCCTGGGGGTTGGTGATGTACCACCATGTTGGCTACCCCCAAATAATAAACTCTATTTTCCGGCAATAGTCGATACCTCTGACTGCGATGGTTTTTTTGTGCTCGATGGCGAAACCGATAGCATAACCGATACGGTCAGAACCGGAGTTGCTGGTTTGCCAGATGATATAGTTGATATAACTTATAATCAAATTAACCATCGCATCTATTTTGACGATTTCGATAAATGCCGAATACGGGTTGCCGATGCTATCACCCATAATATCATTGACACGATAAGGACAATCGGACAACCTTACCTTATGGAATGGAATCCGACTAATAATCGGCTATATGTCTCTTGTGTTTATAGACCTCATCCTGAAAGCCTCTTCTATTCTTGCCTTAATATCTTTGATGGGGCAACCAATCAGATGATTGATAGCACAATGATAAGGGACAGAGCTATTCCAAACCAATGTCCTTACGGCGGTTTACTATATAATCCTTTTTTAAACAAGCTTTATTTCGGGGCTCGGACTGAACTGATAATTATCGATTGTTCAAATGACAGCGTCATCAAAAGGCTTGAAGGATATTTCCCTCACCGTTTTCTCTTCAATTACCGGAATAATAAAATCTACACCTCTACCGATTCCTCACTCCAAATCTCGGTAATTGATTGTGTTACCGATAGCGTAATAAAAATTTTCCCGGACCGACGGATTCCATCCTGTTGGACATCCGGTCATTGGTGCCTAGTGCCGATGAGTTATGATTCAGTAAATAACAAGATTTTTGCGTTCACTTTCTCACAAGATTCGGTTGAGCGGTTAACGGTGATTGATGGTGAAACCGATAGTATTATTGACGAATACCCGTTTATAACCAGTGGTCTTTGTTATGATGATTATAATAATCGTCTCTATTGCGTGTCACCAACCCAAATGGAAATGGTGGTTGTTGATGGTCAAACCAATCAAATTCTCGATACAATTATTACCGGGGATTACTTAGGCGGAACAACCGTATGGAACCCTGTGTCTAATAAATTATATGTCACGGTTCATAATGTCACGGTTCCTAATGAGATTGGTAGTGTGCTGGTGATTGATGGCACAACCCATCGGTTTATCAAAAATATCCCAATTGGCAGAGAACCCTATTATCTTACTGTCAACACTCTAAGGAATAAAGTCTATTGTGCAAGTTATGAACAAGGAAATGGCAAAATAACCGTAATTGATGGCGATAGGGATACGATTCTAACCGTCATAAATGTCGGCTCCTATCCTTGTAAAATGGAATATAACTATATTAATGACAAGATTTTTTGTGCAAATTATGAGAATGGGGTGGCAGTGATTGATGGTGCCGCTGATACGGTAATAACGTATGTCCGATTACCTTTTTCGCCTTCTTATAACCGAATTATCTGGCATCCTGGGGTGAATAAGGTCTATTGCGGTAGTGCTGACGGTCGAGTAGCCGTGATTGATGGCGTAACCAATCAACTTTTAAAAATTGTCCCCGGTCCTCGCCTTCTGGATCTCCAATATGCCAATAATCTAACCAATAATAAAATATATATTACCTACCAGGCGACGTTTTCCGGTGGGCTTGGAATCTTTGATGCAATTTCTGATACCTTTGTCGGGTTCTTACAAACGTCCTATGCGGAAGGCGGAGTCTGCTGGAATGCGGAAAATGATAAGGCGTATTTCTCATATCATTCTTCCTACGGACCCGGACAAAGGTATATCGGCGTGGTTGATGGTAGAACCGATTCCTTAGTTGATTCGATTCCGATGGATTTCGCAGTTTCTGATTTTATGATTTGGAATCCAGAGAATAATAAAGTCTATGCTAATTGTTCGCCTTGGGGTACTTGCGTTATTGACGGCGAAACTGACCGCCTCTTAGAAATCATTATGAGACCCGGTTATTGTAGTGATGAAGGTTTGCCGTTTGCAATAAATTTCCAAGAAGGCAGGGTTTATTACACCGTGAGTGAGAAGAGTCGTATTGCAGTTATAAAAGGAACACCGTCAGGAATTAGCGAAAACCACCAAACCAAAGGATTAAAATCGAATCTTAGAGTTTATCCAAATCCCGCCAAATCGCAAACCTTTATCCGCTTTTCGCTACCCGTGGGGAGCAAGATTTCACTTAAAATCTATGATATTACCGGCAAATTGGTTAAGTTATTTTCCACTAACCCCCAATCACCAACGGCTAACCACTGTCTTGTTTGGGATGGAAGCAATGAATTTGGGAAAAAGATTAGCACCGGGGTCTATATTATCCGACTGGAAACCGAAAAAGGAACTATTAGCCAAAAGATTATCTGGTACAAATAGTCAGGCGAGTCAGGTAGCAATTACCTAAGTAACCTTCTAAGCCGACTCCCTAACCGACCCGGTAGGTTGCCCCCGAAAAGGCAGTGCATAGCGGTTGGTGAAGACATATAAGAGAGGCGGAAGAAGCCGGGCTGAAAAATCGTTCTGAGAAAAATTTCACTAAAATCACTGATAAGGAACCAGCCCCCGAACCGACCCCCCAGGTTACTTAGGGGGCTACCCCCGAGTCTACCCCCGAACCAACTCCCCAGCTTGCTCCCGAAGCCGCTCCCCAAGTTGTCCCCGAAGCTGCCTCCCAACCCGCTCCCTAACCAATCCCCTAACCAACTTAGGAGGCGACTCCCGAAGCGACCTCCGAGGCTACTCCCCAAGCCGCCTACGGGGTCACCCCCTAGGTGATACCCCCTCCCTGAGCCATTTTCAGTGTAAGATTCTCAATTTTCAATACTTAGAAGAAAAAATCGGTCATTTTTGAGTGTACTGGCAGTACACTTTGTCGTATGCCAATTAGGCAATTCTCGTGGCACAAAAATACCAAAGTCCAGTCCGCCAAATCCAAATTTCAATACTTATGAAAAAAAACGTTCATTTAAAGGTTAAAGAATATTTAACGTTTCTTATTGGAAAAGATCAGGAGATAATCTATCTTGCCTTAAGGACGACGAGGGAATTACTCTTCGCCCGCAGTCCGTTTTGTTCTGGGTGGTTTTTCGCGAATGGCGGCTTGAGCCGCCGCCAGTCGGGCGACCGGCACACGGTACGGCGAACAACTGACATAATCTAAACCCTGCTTATGACAGAATGCAATCGACTTTGGTTCGCCACCATGTTCACCACAAATACCAACCTCTAAATTCTTTTTTACTTTTCTGCCCCGTTCGATGCTAATCTTGATAAGTTCGCCAACCGCTTTTTGGTCGATGGTCTGAAATGGGTCGTTTGGCAATATCCCTTTTCCGATATAATCAGGTAGAAAGCTGCCAGTATCATCGCGCGAGAAGCCAAAACTCATTTGGGTTAAGTCATTGGTGCCGAAAGAGAAGAAATCACATATTAATGCCAATTCGTCAGCAATAAGACACGCCCGAGGAATTTCAATCATTGTGCCAAAAAGATATTTTATTTTTTTGAAGTCATATTTAATTAAGACTTCTTGATAAATTTGTTCGACGATTCTTAGCTGATGCTTCAATTCTTCAACGTCACTAACGACTGGAACCATAATTTCCGGATATGGTTTCTTTTTTTCTATTATGAGTTCGGCGGCGGCTTCAAAGATCGCTCGAACCTGCATCGCGGTTATTTCCGGATAGGTGATGCCGAGACGAACCCCCCGGTGTCCCATCATCGGGTTTTGTTCATGAATTAATTCTGCCCGCTTAATCAATTCAGCTAAATTTATATTTAAATCTCTGGCTAATTCTTCTAATTTTTCTGGCTCATGTGGTACAAACTCGTGCAATGGCGGGTCAAGTAAACGAATTACGACCGGCAGACCATCCATCGCTGCCAAAGTAGCCTTAATATCTTTTTTGACGTAAGGGAATAGTTCATCCAGTGCTCGGTTTCGCTCTTCCTCGGTTTTGGCAATAATCATCTTGCGCAGTCGGAAAAGTGGTTCCTCGCTATTTTTTCCATAGAACATATGTTCGGTTCGGAAAAGACCAATGCCCCGCGCGCCAAATTGCCTCGCCTTTTTTGCATCTTCCGGAGTATCGGCGTTAGTTCGGATGCCAAGCTTTTTCATTGAATCACACAAATTCAAAAATTGATTCAATAGCTCATTCTCTTCAGTGGCATCTATCATTGGTAGTTCGCCTTCATAGACATTTCCTTTGGTACCATTTAAAGTAATCCAATCACCTTCTCTTAGAAATTTTCCGTCAACCGAAGCTTCTTTTTTTTCATAATCAATGTGAAGTGCACCACAGCCAACAATACAACATTTTCCCCAACCGCGCGCGACTAAGGCGGCATGGGATGTCATACCACCGCGGGCGGTTAAAGTTGCCTGAGCCGCACGCATCCCATCAACATCTTCCGGATTTGTTTCTTCCCGGACCAAAATTACCTTTTTCCCTTGTTTGGTCCATTCCACCGCATCCAGCGACGTAAAAACAATCTGCCCAGTTGCACCGCCTGGTCCAGCCGGAAGACCTTTGGCAATTGGTTTATTGGCGAGTTCGGCTTTTGGATCAATTATCGGATGGAGTAATTCATCCAATTGATTTGGCGTCACTCTTAAAATCGTTTCTGGTTTGGAAATAAGTTTCTCTTTTAACATATCCAATGCCATTCTAACTGCGGCTGGTCCATTGCGTTTACCAACCCGGCATTGAAGAATGAATAATCTCCCATTTTCAATCGTAAATTCGATATCCTGCATATCTCGGTAATATTTCTCCAATCGCTTCTGGTATTTAAACAACTCCTTGTAAAGTTTAGGCATTGTCTTTTCTAGGCTAAGCAAATTCTTGTTGTGTTCCGACTTGGAAAATTCATTTATTGGCGCAGGGGTCCGGATTCCGGCTACCACATCCTCACCCTGGGCGTTGATTAGATATTCACCATAAAATTTATTTTCACCATTGCCTGGATTACGCGTGAAAGCAACCCCGGTGGCAGAGGTATTACCGGTATTGCCAAAAACCATTGCTTGGATTGTAACCGCAGTACCCCAATTATCCGGAATCCCTTCGATACGACGATAACTTACGGCTCGTTTGCCATTCCAAGAGGTAAAAACGGCGCCAATACCACCCCATAATTGCTGATAATGGTCATCCGGGAATTCTTTACCCAGTACTTCCCTTACCTTATCTTTAAATAACCGGCACAGTTCTTTAAGGTCATCCGCCGTTAACTCGGTATCGGTTGAATAGCCCTTGGTTCTTTTCATCTCCTGCATGATTTTTTCGAGTTGCTTGCGGACACCCGATTCATCGTTCAGCGGTTCAATCCCAGCCGCTTTTTCCATAACGACATCGGCATACATCATAATCAAACGACGATAGGCATCGTAAACAAACCGAGCATTACCATTGCTGCGTTTGATTAAACCAGGGATGGTTTTTTCGGTTAAACCGAGATTCAAAATCGACTCCATCATACCGGGCATCGATACCCGGGCACCAGAACGAACCGATAGCAGAAGTGGATTGTTGGGGTCGCCATACTTATGACCGGCGACTTTCTCAATTAACTTGACCGCCTTATCAACTTCTTTAGATAAACCGCTGGGGTACTGTTTTTTCTTCAAATAAAGGACACAAACTCCGGTTGAAATAATAAAGCCGGGCGGGACTGGAATTCCGATATTGGTCATTTCCACCAATCCGGCTCCCTTACCGCCAAGCATCTCTCTTAACCGAATTGCAGTACGATGGCTCGGCTGGGCAGGTCGGGTCACCTTAGTGATTTTCTTATTACCAAAAGGAAAAACCCAGCGCATTAACGTCGCAATAAAAAATTTAGAATGAAAGTAAGAATTACTGAAATGGCGATTGAACTGATAATCGGGAGATAGAAAGTAAAATTAGATTTTTTTATAACCAGGTCACCGGGCAAATGACCAAAGCCAATTTTGCTTAATAGGGTGATGCCCAAACCCAATACGATAATAAAGAAGCCAATTAAGATTAAAGACTTACCGATATGGGAAAATTCAGTCATTTATATCTTTTGTTTCATCATTGGTAATTATATCTGGTCCGGAATTTTTATCCGGTTCGGCTGACTTATTATCCTCTGCTACGGGAGTTCCTGCTGCGGCTAAGAATGCATCCAGTAGTTCTTTGGCTTCAGCATAATCTTCTTCGGCGACCAGAATTTCGCCCCATTGCGGTCGCATCATCTGGGCAATACCATCATAAGCCGGAATCTGATAACTGTGGAGAATCGAATAAATTCCTTCGTTTTCCAGAAGTGATTTTATACTCATCGCTAATAACTCATTATCCGGTTTAAACAGTACTTTAGTTTTCATACGGAATATTTATTATAATAATTTAATATCTAAAGTCAACGCTTGACGGACTATTACTTAAACTTATAATAACTGAATGCCGAAAATATTAACCGGTTTTACCCTAATCCTAAAATGATTAAGAAAGAAATTGACACAAGCGGTAACGGTTTGAAAACAAAATCATTTAAATCGATGGGAAAATATTTGAAGTACATTTTAATTTATTTACTAATTAATTCATTTTCGTTAAGCTTCGGACAAAGATTGATACGTCGCGGACCGCATAGTATGTTTGCGATGGGTTTACTAGGGTTTCTTTTCTTCGTTTTAATATTTTTACTTTTTTCAATAATCTTCTGGGTAGTCTATCTCTTTCTGGTAAAAGGCAAATCGGATAAAGATAAAAAGGATAATTAAGCAAACAATTATTATTTAGGAGAATTCTTATTAATTTTTGAATTATGAAACTCTTGGTTAAAGTTAAACCTAATTCCCGGGAAGAGAAAGTCGAAAAAACGGAAAACAGCTATACCGTTTATGTTACGGAACCACCGGTTGAAAACAAAGCCAACCAGGCGGTAATAAAAGTCTTAGCTGAATATTTTAAGGTTCCTAAATCTCAGGTTTCAATATTATCTGGGTCACATTCGAAACGGAAAGTTATTGAAGTCAAGAATCCTGCTGTAAGAGTCTGAAAACCCAAGGAAATACGAAGGATACGAAAAAATGACACGTAGTGTCATTCTGAGCGAAGCGAAGAATCCCAAGTTTGAGACCCTTCGACTTTCGTCTCAGGGTGACGGCTTTGCCGTCTTTTCACGATTTCGTGCGTTGTGTGGTAAAAATGACTTTTTCAGTCTCTTAAGTCCAGCTTGACATTAGCTAACTTTTCATTATCCTATACTTCGAGGAGTTTAAAACCCCGTTACCAAAAATCGACTTTGTTGAAGAATTAAGCTCCTCTGCTATAAACTTAAACTTATAAAAGGAGGAAAAAATATGAGAAAGAACCTCACAATAACAGCAGCCGCAATCGCCATGCTCTTCCTGATGGTCGGTTGTCCAGCCAAAGGTCCGAAAATCGAAATCAAATCTCCTGCAGATAACGCTTCGGTTTCGCTTGGTAATATCACAATTAAAGCCGTCGCCACGGCTGAACAGGGAATGAATCGAGTTGAATTCTGGATTGATAATACCGTCCGAGATACTGAAACCACCTCTAATGCCGATACTTTTAGTTATATCTGGAACGCGGCAAACGCTACGCTCGGTGCTCATTCGATTGTTGCTAAAGCCTATGATGAAAAAGATGAGTCTGCCCAGGATTCGATTAAAATAACCATTATCGCCGGTGGCAATGGACCAACCTATCATTCCGGTGCAATTGATACCAATGAAACCTGGTGGCCCTCCGGAAATCCGCATATCATTCAGGGCGATGTTTATGCCCAGAATAACGCCACCCTCACCATCAAGCCCGGCTGCATCGTAAAGTTTGATGAAGACAATGAGCTATATTGCGGATACAATAGTTCGGGTGCAATTGTCGCCGAAGGGACTGCCGATTCAACTATTACCTTCACTTCAAATGTTGCTACCCCAGCTGCCGGTGACTGGAAATCGGTAAGCGCCTACAGCAATGCGATGTCTACCACCAGTTTCAAATATTGTATTTTTGAATACGGCGGGCAAAGCTCTTACTACGGTGCTTTCTATGTCGGCGATGCCAATATCAAGTTCAGCAATTCTACCGTTCGCAAGAGTGAAAATAATGGTATAGTCGTAACCACCAATGGTAAATTTGCTCAATTTGGTGATAATACCGTAACCGACTGTAATGGCTACGCAATAAGCATATATCCCGAATATGTCCGAACCCTTGGTGCCGGCAATACTTTCTCCAACAACACAAATAATGCCATCCTGATAAAAACTGGCTCCGTCACTACTACCGGAACCTGGCTCAATCAGGGTATTCCTTATGTAGTCGCCGGTGATGTCGCGGTGGCAGACGCTGCTAATAATCCGACCCTGACTATCAAGCCCGGCTGCGTCATTAAGTTTGATGTTGACGTTGAATTCTATTGTGGCTACAATGACCCGGGTGCAATCATCGCTGAAGGGACGTCCGATTCGACAATTACCTTTACTTCAAACGTCTCAACCCCTTCTGCCGGTGATTGGAAATCGGTAAGTGCTTACCAAAATGCGATGTCTACCACCAGTTTCAAATATTGTATTTTTGAATACGGCGGGCAAAGCTCTTACTACGGTGCTTTCTATGTCAACGATGCCAATATTAAGTTCAGCAATTCTACGGTTCGTAAGAGTGGCAACGATGGTATAATCGTAACCACCAATGCTAAATTTGCTCAATTTACTAATAATACCATAGCCGACTGCAATGGTTACGCAATGAGCATTTATCCCGAATATGTCCGGACCCTTGGTGCTGGCAATACTTTTACTAATAATTTAAATAATGCTATCAGGGTAAGAACCGGACAAGTCAGTACCACGGGCACCTGGCTCAACCAGAGCGTACCTTATGTCATCGAAGGCGATGTTAGTGTGGAAGATGACATTAATAATCCAATATTGACTATCGCAGCCGGTACCACTGTAAAGCTACAGTCCGATGTTGAGTTCTATGTTGGTTATAATAACCCCGGCGGTTTGATTGCGGATGGCACCAGCGGCTGGATTACGTTTACCAGCGCGATTCCTTCACCTTCACGCGGTGATTGGAAGCACCTTTCGTTCTACGACAATTCAATCGATGCCCAATGCAAACTATTGAAATGTAAGATTGAATATGGCGGTTCGAATGAAGGCAATGTCTATGTTTCCGAAGCCTTACCCGAAATCAAGAACGACTCAATCGGTCATAGTAATACTTACGGTATTTACCTTGCTGGCACAGCAAGCTCAGTATATCCTGATCCGGATTCACTTATTGCTAACAACACCTTCTACGATAACACAAGCGGCTCAGTCCGAGTTCCTCCACCCAAATAATTAACCTTTATTTTACGGGGGTGGTAAAATCCGCCCCCGTTTTTATTTTCTTTTTTTAAGATTTTAGCAAGAACCGATAACTATATTTTTGCTTAGCGGAAGTCTGAAGTAGGTAATTGGCTAATGTTTTACTAAAAGTTGGTTAAATAACTCCTCGCTGAAACACCTACCAGGTCATTTGATTAATTAATTTTCACCAAACGTAATTTTTGAGCCGGTGCTTGTCCGGCTATCACGAAATAAATTCCTGGTCTGACTTCTTTTCCTTGCTCATCCCTTCCACCCCAAATAAGGCGGTCACTGGTGGTTGATAACCGATGGATAGCGACCAATTTACCCAAAGCGTCGTAGATTCGTAAAACGGAATTCGAATTTGAATGATTTGGAATTCGAATAGTTATTTTCTTAGAAAATGGATTTGGAAATGCTCCGATTGCAGCTATGATTTCTTGATTTTGAGCTTCTTCAATCCAAGGTGGTCGATAAAGTCGAAAGTCTCGCACTGAAGACCAGTTACTTCGATTCCCTGCAAAGTCTGCTGCCCTAACCCGCCAACAATAAAGTGTATCGGGCAAAATAACGAGACGGTAAGTATCAGACATTACTGTATCTCTAATTGGAATTATAAAGTTAGAATTAAGGGAAAATTGTTGCTGATAGTTAGCAACACCACTTCTAATATCTTGCGAACGATTCCAAACAAGAATTACCATCGAATCCTGAATTGTAGTATCATTCGGTGGTGCAATTAGATTTGGTATTGTTGGAGCAACAGTATCAACAACAAAACTATCAGAATTTGAAAACACACCTTGATTTCCTGCTAAATCAAAAACCTTAACTCGCCAGAAATATCTTCTTTCGTCAAGGTTAATCGAATGTTGATTTGTTGTCGCCGTATCCACAAGTGGCGCTATGAAGTTTCGGTTGGTATCAACTTGAATTATGTATTGCACCGGTGAATCAAAGATATTTTGAATAGAACCATCGTCGCCCTTCTCTTTTCCAAAAGTTACCTCAGTCCAGCGGAAGGTAACCGGATTATTGCGCCAAGCTCCGCCAATTGGTTCAACAAGAGTCGGAGTAGACGGAGCTCGGGTATCAATTTCGAAACTCCAAGCCGAGGACCAGCTACGATTCCCAGTACTATCAACTGCCCCAACTCGCCAGTAATAAGTGGTATCCGAAAGCGACGAAGGTGTAGTATAGGTGGTATCAGAAAGTGAGTCTCGGGTTACTGCTCCAAAAAATTCGGGATTATTGGCGTACTGTAAGATATAGTGCCGAACCCGATAATCTTGCGACCGATGCCAGATAAAATTAACTATTGTATTGTTACGAACCGCACCATCTTCAGGTATAATTAACGTAGTTGGTGTGGGCAAAGTGAGATTAGCTTGGTACCAGTTTCTACCACCGTTCTGGGTATAGAGCACAAAACCATTACACGCAATCAACCCGCATAGTGAATCAGAGAAATCAACATCGAACAAAGTCGTATCTACCCCACTAGTTTGCACGCTCCACGAACTTCCACCATTTGAGGAGTAAATTATTGTCCCGTTTCTACCAACTGCCCAGAGTTTGTTACCGTCAATAAGTTCTAAGGCGCGAAGATATTTAGCCGATAACGGTAATGGCTGCGTGTTCCAAATCTGTCCGCCGTTTGTTGTATGAAAAACACAAGCCTCCATAGTTGAATCATTACCCCCCACCACCCAGCCTTCTAAAGCATCTTTGAATTTCACATCAAAGAAATCAAAATAGGTATCGTGTCGCTGTAAAACCCAACTATCGCCCCCGTCTTCGGAATGAACAATATAACCTTGACCTTGTTTAAAGATAGGATTACCTGCCGTATCGAGCTCCGGATACCGACCCGCTGCCATCCAACCAGTCAAATTATCAATAAAGGAAACGCCGTAAAAGTCAACGGTGTCGAGAGGTAGCCAGTTGATGATTACCTGTTGCCAGGTAGCTCCACTATCATTGGTACGAATGCAAATACCCTCACCCGCCGCTGCCCAGCCATACTGAAGATCAAGAAAGAAAATTCGGGTAGCGAACTTCGACATTCCTAAGCTCTGCCAGTTCCAGTTTAAACCGCCATCACTTGTATGCCAAATCATTGCAAGGCGGTTAGCGGTCCAGCCGTTAAGCGTATCAAGAAAGAAGACATCAAAAAAATCTCGGCTTGTAGAAATTTGTTGCTTCTCCCAGTTAACTCCTCCGTTCCAAGTATGGTATACCAAAGTCGTTTCAATTGTCACGACCCAGCCCTGGTCGCTATTTGGTGCCATAGCACAGCCATGATAGTTGTAGCCATAACCGAACGATAGAAAATTGGCAATTAAAAATAACAGCCCCAGCAAGTATTTTTTATTTTTCATCATTACTCCTTTTATCTCAGTTTAACGATTTTTATAATTTGTTTTTTTGACTGCTTGAATCCACTCTGGGCGGAGGTTTGCCTCAGATAGACAAAATATAGCCCTGGTGCAACTGGTCTGCCTAATTGGTCAGTACCATTCCAGGATACGGCGGTGACGATGGACGATGGACGAGAGATAAATGGGAAAGCTTTTACCAGTCTCCCCATCACATTATAGATTTTCAATTCCGTAAATCCGAACCCTGAGCTTCGGAATTCAACTTTATTACAAAAAGGATTGGGTAGGCATTCCAATTTTGAATTTTGAATTCTGAATTCTGAATTCTGAATTATTCCAATGAATGAATCGGGTGGGTCAGTGGTGAATTTTATCGCACGACCATTCGCCAAAAGTGCTGCTGCCGGTTGATAGGAATTGGCAAACGTATATTCGATGCCTGTGCTGTGTTCATAATTTTCGATACCGGTTGTTGCATAATTATGAGCAATCGGTGGAAATCCAGATGAAGAATCATCATTTACCACAATATCATATTGAAAAAGTATCTCACCGTCACCGGTTACGGTGGGGTAGTAAACAGGGTCAAAAAGAATTGCTTCAAAAGTCTGAAGTTCAGCGATTATAGGTTGATAGAACCCATGGACATGATGAACCCGACTCCACTCGACAATGAATCGATGATTGGTTGCATCATTATAATAATAAACACCGGAGGCGTTCAAAGTGTCGGGTCTTAAATCATCCCAGAATGGCGCAACCAGTGCTGACGGTCCCATTGCCGATGGAATATGCCAGTTGTAAGGGTCAGCCAACCAGGCTGAATCCATCGCCAGATAACCATTGGAGCAAAGTGAGGTTCGATTGAAATCTTGACCATAATAACGGAAATTAAAGGGCAATGATACCACTTTTATATCATCATTTCCTAATTGTACTCTTGTTCCACTGCCGCCGAAATTCGGGTCAATTTCTATCCAGGAATATTCCGGGTGTTCTGGATAAGCAATATCCGTATTATCATAAGCAAAATAGCCGTATAAGTCCGGTCCTAAAGGTGCGGCACTAGTTACTTGTCCAATGTAAAGCGCAAAATCAATGATTTCTTGAACACCGTTGCCAGCAATATATAATTGCAAAGGAATCCCTCGCCCGATTGCGCAAGAACTTTGGACATAAATCCGAAAATGGTCACTATTGTTGACCGCTGAATCACCGGGATTTATTGTGCCAAATTGTCCTGCGGAATCTAAAATAGTCGCCGCATTAGTTAATGTTCTAAGTATTCCTTGCGCATTTTGAATTGCCGTTCCGCCGCGGTTGCGTAACCAAACTGTCAAGTCTGCACTTTCTCCTGGGTCTAAAAGACCATTGCCGCCATCAATTATCATATGACGAATTACCAACAGGCTTGGTGCCGGCACATTAATATCAATACCGGAATGCCATACGCTGTCACTGGATTGTATTACTAACTCAAAATTAATTATATGGTTATTTGGACAGCTCTCGGACACAAAGAATTGGAATGGACTGGATGAGGCAGTCGCACCTGGTCCGATATCCCCATAACTTTTTATCGAATCCGTAATATAAATTAAATGGTCCGAACTTCTCAATTTTGTTTGAGTACTAAATGCGGTTTGAGAAGTTCCGTAATTTTTTAACGACACATTGAGTGAGGCAATTAAACCGGGCCCAAGATTATTTATGTTATGGTCATAGTAACCAACATAAATTCCAGGCGAAATGACCGTAACGTTTCCACAATAAGGTATCCGATTATGTTTAGTCACCGTTACAAACATCGTATCCTGCGTGGTTGGTTTTATCGCCAGTGAAACCAAACCAGAAGCATCGGTATATCCGGTATTTTTCACCTCGTTTGATTTAAATAATGAAACTAAGGCACCGGATAAAGGTTGCCCGTTATAGCCAGTCACTCTGACTGTAAAATAATTCCCGCCAATTGGAATCGTTGCAGGGAGTTCAACCGAAATTGGTTTTGGCACTGCGGTCCACATTGAAAGACTTGGGTCACCTAACAGATTATAAGTTTCGAGATGAGCCCGCAACATAACAGAATCGCACGGGAGAGGGAAGTTCTTCATCAATTCAAGTTTACCTCGATACATTGCTGGAGCGCAGCTCGTAATCCCTTCTTCGAAAATCCCCCAATAGATACCGTAATCAATACAATTATTAAACCGGGTTGAAGTACTCATCCACGATGCACCGAAGAAAGCAACTCCCCCTTTAGGAATGGTTGTACTGCCTTCTCTAAGCCAGACTTCGCCAAAACAGGGATTAGCATTGAAATTCCCGGTGCCACAATAGATACTTGTTACCACCGGTAGTTTCCAACCATTACTAAGATTACGGACATCCCTCGAAAAGAATTCGGGGAATACCCAACCATCACTGTTACCCCAACCTCTGCCATTAATAAAACTTACTCCAGCATTAACCAATACCCGAATCGTTTCTGGTGCATTCGGATTCTGGTAAGGTGGGTCATGAAATACGGTATCCGCCTTTAAAAAATTATTATTAAGTAACTTTTCCCTAACCCAACGTTTAGTTGCGAGTGCTGTTACAACTCTACCTCCACCTTCCTGGTAGGTGGTAGCGACCATTAACGCCTTTCGATACCATAAAGTATCACTAAGATACGGTGTTTTTTCGTAACCAATGGTTTTTGCCACCATCACATCAAGTTCACTTGAAATATCAGCCGGAAATCTACCCACCATCAAATCAGCCAAATAGTCGTCGCCATCAACACAGGAATAAGGATAATCAGTAACAAACCCAAAGCGTGCGCTTTGGAAAGTCGGCATCTTATCGGGGACCGAACCGATTAAGAGCACATACTCAGGAGGAATTTGCCAGGTGGCGTAAGCATTAGCAATGTAAGCCTTAATTGCCTGAGCGGTTTGCCCAACTTCTGATTTTTTCTTAACCGTGACATACCACCCCTTTTGTTCCTTCCAGCGGGCAAAAGGTAAGATGTTATTATAAAATTCGTCTGGCACAATAATCAAATAGCCTTGGGGTTCAGACAATTCTGCCGGTTCGTAATTGAGAATTGTTTTCCGATAAATCAAATCAAAAGCTGATGAAACTTTTTGCGGATGGAATCTTGCCAAACCGTTAACCTTCAATCCAATTTGATGATAATAAATTATTCTATCACTTTCTTTATCGTATCGTACTGGTTGGACAATTAACGGCACGACTGAGATTCCTCGCATTTTCGCCGGTTCGCCGACAGTTGCAACCGTGTATCCATCATGTTCAGTAAGTTCTTTTCTAAGATTAGAAAAAGCATTAGCCGGATAGACGCTGGAATCAATTTCGGTAACAGTGATAGTAAGTTTGCAACCTTCTGGGATGGCAATCAATCGTGCTTGTGCTAAGTAGTACCTACCATCATCAAGTTCAGGCATTGTAATTCTAATCTTTGAATCGGGAATAACCTCCCACACCGTAGAAGAAACGCAAAAAGCAAAAGACAAAAGACAAAAATATAAGTTCAAAGCGAAAATCCAAATTTTAACTTTAGACTTTTGAATTACTTTCATTTTCCTTCTTCCTTTGCCACAATCGTTAATCCATCTTTACCTGTGGCAACATAAATTTCGTTTTTGAGAGCAAAAACACTATAGGCATACGGTGTTTTCACAACTGCATCAATCTTTGGTTCGTTCGGATTGGTAATGTCAATAATTCCTAATCCGGAATCACCTAATGCGACATATAAGAGATTATTCACTATACAAATTTTACAGGCATAGCCAGGTAAGTCAACGGTGCTGACAAGCTCCGGATTCCTCTTGTCACTTATATTCACAACCACCAAACCTTCACTACCATCGGCAAGATAAGCGAAGGAATCCTGCACAAAAACATCACGAGTATTCCCAGGTGTGTCGAACCAGCTGATGGTTTTCAAACTATCCCGACGCACAACAAAAATGTAAATTCCCAACTGCTCACAAGCAATCACGGCGAAAGAATCAATCATTGCGACCCCACGAACATTGGCGGGAAATCTAGGTTGGTGAAATAAAATTGGGAATCGAAGGTCAGTAATATCAACAATGATAAATTGACTCAAAGCAGCAATATAAACCAAAGAGTCTTGCAATCGGACGCAAATATCTTTGCCGTAGGCTGGCTCCATATAGCCTAACTGACCGACAACTCTTAAACTATCTATCTCACTGACATCGACAATCCATAATGGTCTTCTGCCATATGCGACAAAAGCATAGTCGTCTTCAACGATAACTCCCCAGGCTTCATTGGCTCTATCCATTATATTGGCAACCATCACTGGCTCTTGTGGTTCTTCAACATTGAGAATTGTCAAACCGGCTTGCCCATCCGCGATATAAGCGTATGGGTCGTCAACAAACACATCATGGGCATAACCATGCGTTTTGGTTTGGCTGACGATTCGATACCGTTCAATCTGAAATGCCCAGGTTTCTGACCACTCGCCCCAAGCCGAATCTTTGCTCAGACCCCGCGCTCGCCAGTAATAATTCCCATCCATTAACTCAGCTGTGAAACTGGTATCGGTTATCGTCGAATCATTGATTATCGGATGGGAGAAATTGGTCTTTTTATCAATTTGAATATTATAGCCAATCGCATCGTCGACTTTTTGCCATTGAAATTCAACTGCCTTCTGGCGAACTACCATTTGATTCAACGGTACTAAAAGATTAACCGGTCCAGGCACCGGTAATGGTTTGTGACAAGTCAAGAAAATCATGCTAACGACTGCTAGCGGAAGTACCAAGATACGCTTCGAGCACTTCATTAAAACCTCCTAAGGTTTAATCCTAAACCAATCTTATTATTATTATAATCTTTGACCTCATCAATTTGTTCTTTATATGGTGATGATACATTGCGATTTTCTAATTCGTAGCCAACGCTTATCGATGCAATCCGCGAGAAAAGAAGTTCTATCCCGACTTTAAAATTCTGAATTTTATCAACCCTTCCGGTATGAAATGAATCAACCGCCAGCGGGTTATTAGTGACGAATTCTCTTCGCTCTTGGCTATAGTCAATCTCGATTTTTAGACTACGTAAGTTAAAACCTTCCGTTACTTTTCGACGCCCCAAACCAGCACCGACCTCCCACCCCAACTGATTATACGAAATATCAGGAACCGGACCTTTTGCTTTGGCCATTTTATATTCAAATCCACCTTTTAATTCAAACACGCCTCTTAAGCGGTAACTGCCGTTTAACCCCAAACGATGGGCTTTGGTATCGTAATAATTGAATTTTGCCGCATAATTATCTATTTCATATTTATAGAATGGTGTAAGGTTCAATAGTTTTTTAAGTTTATGGTTAGTTTCAAAAGAAACAAGCTGCTCGGCAAAATCGCAACCGATATAAGCCGGGGGGGAAGTCTGAATGGTCGGGTCTTTATAGAAACGAATGAGATATTTTGGTAAATAAAGGTAACCAATTTCAAGCCCGGAAAATTTATTGAGATTTTGTCCAAAACTCAAAGAAAAAATTTGATAGCTTTTAATGTGATTAACCGCATAAATATATTGTCGATAGCGGACAGTGAGCGTGGTCATTTTTTGCACAAAAAGCTGCGGTCGAACCACCAAAACTCCGGTTATTGATGTGATAAAATCGTCGGAAGTTTCGAAGGGAAATCGATAAGAGTTGATTGATTTTCTAAAATCGTTAAGGTCTTTTTGGGAATAGAGAAAAACGTTATCGTCATAAGTGAACCGGGCACCTGCTTCAAAGGTGATTACCGGTGAGGTTCTTCGTGTACTCCGAATTATATATTGACTATACGAGGTTGCCCAAAAGCAAAAAATCAAAGGGATTAATAAGCTGTAAACTTTCCCTGACTGAGGCAGCGCTGAGATGTGTTTCAAGCACTCATTCATATTTTTCTGGGGCTTTACTCAGGAAACGCAATCCGGCACTTTTCGCCACGGTCTCAGTTAATTGAAATTCGAGTTGGTGTTTGCCTTCTGGAATTTGCAGATAGAACGTCCGGTCGGTCGATGGAATCACTTCAGTCTTATTCTGATATTTAGCCGTTTCGGATTTACCAACTCGAAACGTCGCCCGTTGCAATTCTTTCCCGTTCTCTAATACAATAACGGTAAATTTCTGAGCACCCTCCATAGTTACATCATAATTAAGCCGAGCTCCTAATTTCAGTCGCAAAGGACCATCAAGTTGCAATTTGATTGATTCATTTGGTCCTAATTCGTAGTAATCGGTAACCTTTCCTACTTCTTCGGCAACTAACCTGCCTGAGACAGTGCTGAGATGTGCTTCAAGCACTTTCCATTCCTTGGGTTTTTCGATACTAAAACGAATCGCAATCGTATCGGAAGGAGCCTGCCACAAGTTGAATTTATAATTGCTGACCCCTTTTGGCACTTCAATGAAAAAAGAACGCCATTTACCAAATTTCTGATTAGCTGGACCAAATGATGAATTCGATTTTTCCGTTTCCAGCGAAACGATTCTTTCCTCTTCTCCCTCGCCCACCACAATTTTATACGCTGCTTTTTCTTTCATTTCCGCTTTGAAAAGCAGTCGAGTATAAACCCTTAACCAGTTAGGTCCAGCAATGGAAAGTTCTAAGGGATTTTCATTAGTCAACAAGTAGTATTGCTGAGTAACCCGTTTGATAACACTAATATCGATCGTTCGGTTTTTTTGTTTAATCTCTAAACCACTCGAACCAGCCTGACCAAAGGCGACTAAACAAAAGGTTAACAATAAAAAGCTAATGAATCTGCCTGAGTCAAAATGCGGGTCAAGCTCTAAGCTTGTCATTTTCCCTCCAGTTTTAAAATTTCTTTTTGCTTTTCCTTTGATAAGAGATAAAACTCAAGGTCGTAGCGAATCACAAAAAATAAAATAACAATTATCAAGATTACCATCACAATTGCTAAATAGACCGAGTAACGCGGCTCGACAAAAAGTTTACCTTTACCCACATTTGGTAACGGTGAAGGTGCAATCGGTAAAGAATATCGCTCGGCGAGACGGTTAACATCTAAAATATTAATGACTGGAACCTTTTTTGCCAACATCTTGGCAATCACACTTGGTTCAATTACTTTGTTTTTACGCCGCGAGAGAATTCCTGTGCTGGTTGTCACCCGGATATCACCAAGGTTAGCAACACTATGGTCAATATTAACAAACGCCGTCAGCTTTCGATTGCCCCCCTCTGGCTGGTAAATATTAAATCGCTTATCAATCTGGTCATTTAGATCGGTCGCCTGAATTTTTGATATGCCGTTTCGCTGAATCGCGGAATCTAATAGGGCACGACCCTCCGGACTCAAGCCCTGACCATTATCGTCCTCACCGCCTAAAGCAGCGGCAGCTGAGCGGTACGGTAAAATTCCTTTTTGCTCCAACCTTTTTTCCATATCGAGCCAGGTAAATCGAGGGTCATTGGCGCCCCAGGTTGATGAGGTAAGTGAAGTAATTATTATTGGCTTTAAGTCTAAGGCTTTAAACGCACTCAATAGAGCAATATTTAATGCAGGATAAGAACCGTTCCACCCAATTGCGATTGACTTGCCTTTTCTTACTCCAACCTGGTAAAACAGTTCAACAAAAAGTGCGGCAAAATTAGGGTTGGTGCTGGTCAACTTTGACTGCAAATCACTTCGCCCCGAAGTGATGGGCGAGTACTGATAACCAATCAGACCAGTTTGATTGGGGTCATTAATTTCGTCGATCGGAATATTTAAGCTTTTCCGCGTCGCCTTTATAAATTCAAATGCTTCCTCACAAGTTTTAGCGGCGGCAATTTTTTCTTCATAAAGTCTTGATTTTTTCTTTCGGACTGAACCAACCTCAATAATAAAAAGAACTATACAAAACAAAGCAAAAGCAATTAACACACTCTTCCCCACTTTACCTTGGCGTAATTTCATGGTAAAAGCGCTCCCCCCGAAATAACGGTAACTAAAAGTCGTGCCAGGACTGCTGCCACCATCATCGTACTAATAGTTTCAATGACGCCTTGCCGATTCATCCAATAAGCAATTAGTCCAGGAATAACATAACCGATCGTCCCCAGGTCAAGTTTCAAATGCGAAATCATCAGTGGGGGAAAAAGTCGAGTCACGTAGCCCAATAAATAACCAATCAAAACCGACAAAACTAAAAGTCTTCTTCCGTAAAGCAACATAAATCGTGCAATAAGCTTGGTCAGCAGAAATGATGTCCAGGCAACTATAATCGTCATAATGACTTGTACCGGATGGTGGAGCAATAAGGCAATATATCCCGGGACAACGATACCGCCGGCGGCTAACCCGATTGTTTCGGTCATAAAGAAGGACATTATCATGCCCAGTCCAACGCCTTCAATAAGCATTTTCCACTCCTTTTGCGGCAAAATAGTTTATCAAGATTTCGCCAAATCCGACCGTGTTGCCGGTAGCAAAAACCCAGGCATCTTTTTTAACCACTTCAAATACTTTTGGGTAAATTTCCTCAGGACTTTTCCCACCTAGGTCTAAAATTTTATTTTTCGGGATACCGTTGCGTATTGCGCTCCGAACAAAAACTGAAGTCAGCGTTCCAGTGGCAACATAAAAATTCGCCGGAAACTGTTTAGCGACTAATTCGCCTAATTGCTGAGAACGGTCAACCCGATCATCTCGGCAATTAACCAAAACGACTACCTGAGGTAGTGCCGAGAAGTGCTTCAAGCACTTTTCCCAGAGCATCGCAATCGAATCTGGGTCATTCGCGGCGGTTGTATTAACCAATTCGAGCCGCTTGCCAAAATCCTCGACCGTATAGATTCGCAATACTCCCGCATCCGGTGTCGCCCGGTACATTCCAGCCAGTGCGGTGCTTCGGTTGATCCCGAGATGTTCACAGACCATAAGGGCTAAGGCAACATTTTCTTCATGTTCCACATAAGTAAAGCCTTTCATATCTTCATCCGTGATCGTATTCGGATTGGAATGATTCAATTTAGTGTTGCGCTTTTGAGCAGTTGCTTGAAAATATGGTAAATAAAAATTTTCGGCGGTGAAGAATTTGCCGTTTTTAGGAATCGTACCCGATAAAGCAATCGCAACATCTTTAACCGTAGGTCCCATTACATCTAAATGGTCAGCCCGGGCATTGGTAATCACACCATGGGTGGTTAGGACTAATTGATTACACTCAGTTTTTTGATATTCGGGAACTAAAGCCATACATTCAATAACAATCGCTTGAGGTTTATATTTTTGTGCCTGGCGGAAAATTCTTGTCTCCTCAATAATATTAGGTTTACCCAATCGTTTTATTGGTATCTCTTCTTTGTCGCTGATGATAAATCTTGGTTTTGTCCCGGTAGTCTTTGCGACAACTCGCATACCACCAGCACGTAATCCACCCGCAATCAAACGGGTAACCGAAGATTTGCCGCGGGTGCCATTTACCTGGATTCGGATTGGGATTTTACGAACATTAATATGGTGGTTGCGGAGTTCGATTATTCCGTAACCCAATAAAGCAATCAAAAGCAGTAAAAGCAAAAACATGAAAAAAATAATTTTAATTGAAAGTTACCAATAAGTCAACCCCATTTGAAATAACACGTATGCGACCAGTCGTAAATCAAAGCGCCTACGAGGCAACAGTAAATCCACTCTGAGCCGAACGATTTCTAACTGAGCCAAGCCGGATAAGATTAACTTTTCTTTTTTAAGCAAAGAGTCGTCGCGGATCATGGTTTTAAAATTGCGGCGCTAATCATTTTTGCGAAAATCATAACGGTATTAAAAGAACGCATAAACTATGCCAGATTTATCCGATTGCATAAAAAAATATCGCAAAAGTTTAATCATTAATATACCTTAAATATTTTAAAAGTAAGGACTTAAGGCTTAGTGTGAGAAATAAATAATTTGGCAATCACTTAAAGAGCGGTATTTTTGTGCAAATTTTTGCAAATCGTGAATATAATTGCATGAAAGAACCACAAGACTCCGCCGAAGTACCCACAAGCAAGATTGGGAATAACCACCGAGGACAATAAAATCACCGTATTTATTTTCGGTGTATTCTGTGTTTTTCATGGTTAATTGCTTTATTTTTTAAATCTTTTGCCAATCTCGTGTTTAATTATTCTGCGGGGAATTTAAAAGGGTGGTTTGTCCTGGCACGCAAAGTCCCTTTACTTTCGTGATAAAAGACGCAAATAAATCGGGCTTACTTCTTCTTTGGTTTATCTTCCGGTAGTACCCCCATTCGTTGAGCTTCCTTAATCAATTTTTCGCCCATCTCTTTTTCTTTTGCCATATTTTCCTTTTCTGCCTTTGCCTTTTTCTCGTCCACTTTCGCCAAAAGTTGCTCGATTTGTCCTAAGAGAATTTCGTTTTTAAACGGTTTGGTCATATAAGCATCCGCACCCACTCTCATTCCTTCATCAACATCCCTTTCTTGTGACCGAGCAGTAAGCATCAGAATTGGAATCTGTTTATAATACGAATCCCGTTTTAGAACTGAACATACCTGATAACCATTGAGTTTGGGCAAAATCAAGTCAAGGACAATCAAATCCGGGTTCACCGAACGTGCCTTTATCAATGCTTCGTTTCCATCCATAGCGGTTATTACTTCATAGCCGGCGCTCTCCAGCCGCTTCTGGATAACCGTTAGGACTCTGACTTCATCATCGACAACCAAAATACGTTTTGCCATATATACCTCCATTTTAAAACCACTGAACCCACTGCAATCACGGAATAGAATAATTATTTTACAACAAAAGTCAACCTTTCAGTGTTCGCCGCGGTTCAATTTATCGGTGCCATTTGATCCTCGAGAATTTGTAATACGGTTCTTGCATCGGGTAAAGTTTCCGGACAAACATAGCAAGCGGCGGAAATTTTTTTGAGACCAGCGTTTTGAACCGTCTCAACCAAATCGGAAAAGGTCGGTCGAGCGCTCTCCTCAGGAAGGGCTGAAACCAATACTACCTCTTGCCGTTCCGAAAAAATTCTCAGAAAATCGTAAGCTAAAATTTTGGGTTGTATCTCCTCCGCCATTGTTTTCAGGGTTGCGTCAGGGTCAGTTTTCTGCTTCGGTTCTTTCACCGCCTTGAAAAGAAAAACCACGGCATGTCCGGAAATTGTTTTGGCTCGTTGGTTAACCGTTTCCAGCATATAAGTAAAATCAGCAATCTCATTATAAATCGGCAGGGAAAAATAGAAATTACTGCCTTTATTCAATTCGCTTTCGAAACCAACTTTTCCGCCATTCAATTCAACCAATTGTTTACACAAAGAAAGCCCCAACCCGGTACCACGCTGGCTCGTTTTTCGTTCAACCTGTTCAAATTTCTGAAAAATATGGTGCTTTTGTTCCGGCGGAACACCGACCCCGGTATCTTTAACTGAAGTTAAAATTATATCGCCTTTTTGCTTTTCAACTCGAATCGTTATTTTACCACCGGCGGCGGTAAATTTTACGGCATTACTTATGAAGTTAGTCAGGGTCCGATAGAAATGCCCGGTGTCACAGAAAACGGCAACTTCTGGTTCGGGTAACTCGGTTAGCAGCGCCAATCCTTTGTCCCGCGCATAATTCTCATAACTCAGTTTTAGTCGTTCAATCTGTTCTTTTGGATTCACCTTTGTCTTTTTCACCACAATCTTACCGGCTTCGATTTTAGCGAGGTCTAAGATATCGCTGATAAAGTCATTCAATCGCTCGGCATCCTCGATAGCAAGTTTTAGAAATTTCTTTTGTTCTTCATTGACTTCACCCAACGTTCCATCTTCGACTAAACTAATTCCTTCAATAATTGTGGTCAAAGGGGTGCGTAAATCGTGCGATACCGCCGAAACAAAATCGGATTTCGCTTCGGATAACCGTTTCAGTTCTTGATTCGCCCGTTCTAATTGTTCGGTCAATTCGATAAGTTTCTTCCGCTGTAGATTAAGGGCACGGTTCATGAGTTCGAAGCGCTCCGATTTTGATTTGATCTCGTGCTCGGCGCGCTTATTTTCCACCATATCGGTGAAGGTCGAAATGGTCCCCTGGTATTGGTCCGATTGAAAGAGTGGTCGCGCACTGACAATAACCGGAATTCTTTCGCCGGTCTTAGTCAAAATCTCGGTTTCGTATTGACTTTTTATCCCTTTCGGTCTGGTTCTCAATTGTTGCTCAACCTGGCGCCATTTATCACTAGGGACGACTTCTTTCCAATTCTTTCCCGTTAATTCGACAAGAGAATAACCGAGCATCTCAAGTAATTTCTGATTAGCAAAAATAATCTTACTTTCGTTATCTTCGACTAAAATACCTTGTTCAAGACAGTTGATAAATTCGGTTAAATCAAGACCAAAGAAATCAGGCTTTATAGTTTCTGACATACGACCTTCGAATTACATCTGAAGTTTATATTAAGTTACGATGTTGTCAACCCTGTTAGAAGTTATGAGAAAAAAGGATGGGACCCGACTTTTGGTAATAACTGCATTCCACCTGGACTTCTAACCGGGTCAACCCCGATATCAGAAATACCAGATGGGTGAAGTATAATTGTAGGCACGATTTTAATCGTGCTAAAAAGGCACAGATAAATCTGTGCCTACAACTCAATACCTACCCTTTACCGAATGATTTTAAAACTTGAAAAATAAACCCTAAAGATTATACTACAAAATTATGACCAAAGACGAAATTCGACAAAAAGTATGGGATTATCTGGAAAAGAATAATTTAGTTACGTTTCCGAAACCCGGTTGTGGTCGAATCCCGAATTTCATTGGCGCCAAAATTGCTGCCGCTAAAATTCAAGAACTAAAAGAAAAAGGACTGCTTAATCCTAATTGTAAAGTAGTCACGGTTGTACATGATTGTCAAATTGTCGATGACTTCCCAGAAGTCATCGATGAACATGACGTGAAAGTTGATTATATTATTACCCCAACCCAAATAATTGCTACAAAATGAGAAAAGCAAAGAATTATGTAAGCATGATTTCAATCGTGCGGATTTAACAAATTGTAGGCACGGTTTCAACCGTGCGAAATTATGAAACAATATAAATCAAGACAGATTGAATTAAAGAGATTTCATATGCCTTATCACCTGTATTTCATTACTGCGGTGACTGAAGAACGAGAACCTTTTTTAAAGGATTCTGATAACATAAAGATTCTTCTGGCTACTTTTAAAAAATATCGCGAAGAATATCAGTTTAAAATCGTCGCTTTTTGTATTTTGCCTGACCATTTCCATTGGCTTATCGTCCCATCTACCAAAGCAAATATTTCAAAAATAATGAAAGCGGTAAAAGGATATTCTTCTATATTCATCAATATTCAGAACCATCGGTATGGAAGGTTATGGCAACACCAGTTCTTGGACCATATTGTAAGAAAAGACGAAGATTACAAGAATCACATTGATTATATTCATAAGAATCCGATAAAACACGGATTGGTACAAAATATTGCTGATTATCCTTGGTCGAGTTATAATAGTTATTATGGCGAAAATAATGAAGTATTTAAAATTGATGAAATATTGTTGTAGGCAAGATTTTAATTGTGCTATTACCAAACGGAGCACAGATAAATCTGTGCCTACAAATAAATTGTTGAATTATGCGATTTAACCATTATCGCAAGTTATTTCTGGTAACGAAGAAATACATTTATTTCAATCACGCTTCAACCGGACCATTACCAACCGCGGCGGTAAAAGCCATTGAAAAATTAGCTAAACGCTATTCCGAACAAGGCAGTATTGAATGGGAAGAGTATGAACAATTGTCGAATGGAACCAGAGAATTAGCCGCCAAGATGGTTAATGCCACAAGCGATGAGATTTGTTTTGTTCAAAATACGAGCCAGGGCATCATCCTGGCGATTGGTTCGATACCCTGGGAAAAAGGTGATAACATTATCTTAATGAAAGATGCTTTCCCGACCAATTTATATCCATATCTCTTTTTACTGCCCGAAGTCGAAAAGCGTTATGTAACGAGTTCGGAATTACTATCTGACCCCAATTGCATTCTAAAACAAATCGATAATAAGACCAAAGCGGTAGCGCTCGATTGGGTCAATTTCTTAAATGGTATTAGAATTGATTTAGCATTCATCGGTCAAATCTGTCAGGATAGGGGTATCTACTTTATTATTGACGGTATGCAGGGTTTAGGTGCGGTTACCCTCGACCTAAAAAAGATTCACGTTGATTTTTTTAGCTCAGCTGCTCCGAAATGGCTGTTAGGTCCGCATGGGATCGGGATTCTTTATGTTAAACGTGAAACATTAGGTCGGTTAAAACCATTCAATTTAGGCTGGCTCAGTGCCGATTGGGTTGACTTTTACGATATTTTTACCCCTAAGCCTTTAAAAACTTCAGCCGCTCGATTCGAAGAAGGGACGAAAAATTATTTAGGGATTGTCGGCTTACAAGAATGTCTAAAATTATTTCACGAAATTGGCATGAATAATGTTGAATCGCAAATTTTTCATATTACCGATTATTTCCTTTCAAAAATCAACGATTTAAGATTTGATATAATCACGCCCAAAGCAAGAGAGAAACGAGCCGGTATTATCAGTTTCAGAAGAAAAGACAAAGACAGTATGGAATTATTTATGAAGTTAAAGCAAAAGAAGATTGTTTGTTCATTAAGAGAAAACTATATTCGCATTTCACCCCATTTTTATAATACTACTGAGGAACTTGACCAGTTAATTAAAATCATCCGATAAACACCGAAAAAGAAATTTAACCGCAGAGAACGCAGAGGCTTTAAAGTTTTGGAATTTGGTAATTTTGTGCCTGAGAAAGTTGTAATAAAAATCAACTTTAGAATGACCGATTTTTTCTTCTAAGTATTTGAAATTTTAAGATATTACATTGAAAATCGCTTGGATAGGGGGTACCACCTAGGGGGTGACCCCCTAAGTAGCTTGGGGAGTCGCCTCGGAGGTCGCTTCGGAAGTCGCCTCCTAAGTTGCTTCGGGAGCAGCTTCCTGGATTGGCTGGGGGGCAGACTCGGAGACAACCTCAGGAGCAGCCTCCGGAGCAACCTCGGAACCAGCCTCGGGAACAGCCTCGGGGGTAGCCCCCTAAGCAACCTGGGGAGCAAGCTCAGGGACTGGCTCCTATTCTTATAAATCCGAAATCCTAATTTCGCAACTCTTTGAGTCATGTGACCGAAGGGAACAGCAATCCGAAACAAATTCCAAATATTTTAGAATTTAACCTTCCAGATGTCGAAACACCATTTTCTCTTTTATTTCTGTGTTTATCTGTGTTAATCTGTGGTTAAATCAATCTGAAGATTCGAGGCAGGGCAGACCAGACCGTCGGGGAACGGGCTTGTCTGCGGCCCAGTATACGACACCCCGATATTGCCTTTTCCTGCCTCGTTGTCTAAAGCCTAATAAAAGGGCGGGTGAGCAAAGGTGTAATATCTATGAAGGGTCTTATAGGAGGGCTCTATAAGGCTATGCTCGACCCGCCCATCGCATAAATTTATAACATTATCGAAACCTGATTTCAATAGTCAAGCTAAGCATAAGGATTATCATCCCCGGGCGTTATCTTAACGATTTCTTTTCTTCGTTTCAAGATTACTTTGAGTATTCAAATAAGGTATAGGTGTTACTAATCATCCCAATTAATTTTTATCAGACCCGGCTCGATTTCTTTCATTGAAACATACAATTTTTTGTATTCCTCTTTTATTTTTATTTTTGTCATTTCATCTGACATCAATCTAAAAGTTTCAAATAATCTATCTATGCTTCTAATAAATAATCCTTTCTTCCACAGATTTACTAATTTTCTCATCACCTCTAATAATTCGTTTGGATTATCTTTAGCTATTGCCTCGATTATTTCTTCTGTAAACATAAGCTGAATACCACTATTCGCTTGTAATTGCTTTTCTGAACTCAAATATTCATCAATCTTATCCAACATTACATTAAACCACCTTGTACAAACTTCTGGTTCATCTTTTATCCATTTTTTTATAATCTCTTCAATAACTTCGAACAGGTGTATTTGGTAAGGTTTTTCTACAATTAAATCAACGTAGGGTTTTATATTATGAAATTCTTGAGGTGATTCCTCTAAAATTTTTACAAAATGCCAAATAATCTCTACACGTAAAACCTCAAAATCTTTGTTGTTATCTTGGATTATCTCTTTTAGTTTCTTTTCAAACTTTGCTTCATCAAATTCAATGTGTTGATCTTTGTAATACCTTTGACGGAAAATGCTAAAATATATAAATAGCCCTGCTGATTCATTTGTAATCTTAAGTGCATCTAAAACTTTTTCTGCTTCTTCGGTAGATAAATCTGTATAATAAGCGAAAACATTGCATAAACGTTTAGCAATAGCTTTATAACTTGGGTTTTCCTTTACAAGATCAATTAGGTCAAATGCTATTTTGTGAAATTCTTTATATGTTTTTTCGTAGGGTCTCTTGCCCCAACCATCTAACCACTGTCTTCTTGCTGCAATTTTAATCAAAGGAAAAATAGATTGATATTTCACATAAATATTTCTGTGAGAATTAAGTTTTTTTGTGTAATCTAAAGCTTTGGTTATATAATTCTTTTGAACAGCAAGTTTCTGGATTACACAAGCAAGATGACCTAATACCGTTGTAATAATAAATGGGTCTTCTCCTTTAACTATCTTTTCATGATAATTAAACATTGGGTTGCCACGATAATTCTCCGGTTCTTCTGGATCTGGATCATCTATAAATTTATCAATAAGCCAAATAATTTCTTCATATTTGTTTTTCTCTGCTAACCAGTTTCCGAGTTGAACCATACATTCACGAGTTGATTTATCTGAAAAAAGTTGATAAGGTTTTTCAAAATTCAAAAGTTCTTTTAAACAGAGAAATAATTTCTCTTTATACTCATCGCCTGACTTTTGCAATGAATAAAACCACTTTTCAAATAGAAGAACTGATTGTTCCGTAGTTTGTAAGATGCATCGATCGAAAGATGTAATAAAGTCTCGCGTATAAAGTAAAATATGACAGGGTTTATCCCATGTTTTAATTTGAAGCCAAATCTCATCTATATTTTGATATTTCAAAAGGTCATTATATGAGTAACTTAGGGCTTCGATAAAATCACTTATATCATTTCCGAATATATATTTATTAACTAATAACAGTATCTTTTTATTTATTCCCTCAACTATATACGAACCTAATTGTTTGTTTGCGTTTTTAAGATTATTAACAATATTTTGTTTTATCGTACCAGGTGAATCAATCAGTTCAGGGGGGCTAAGCCAACAAAAGTCAACGGATGGTCTCTCTTCGATGAATTTATGTATCTTAAAATTACCTACTCCGTCAATATACACATTTTTTTGATTATTACTAATTGCGTTAATGATTCCGTCAATTACTATTGGTACAATTTTGGTAATCACTTTTAAACCGAGGGGCACATACACTAAATAAGAACCATCCAAAGAACTCAGATTTCTTGATTTTAACTCACGTTTCAAACGATTAATATTGTAATTTAGTTTTTTATATTCTTCGAGTTTTTCTCTATCGTAAACTCGCTTAACTTCGACTAAAATTTTTGGCTGAACAAGAAAATAATCAGGCTGCTTGTGCTGTTTATCAGAAACCGGGTATTCAAAATCGACTCTCTTTATCTGAGGATAGTGCGTTGAAATATAGAAGTCTGTAAATGGTTTAATGAATTCATTTTCATCTTTTTCATATTTCAAAATAATTTCTATTATTTTACCTCCTTGCAAGCTATATTACATTAAATCCGCAATGTTTTGCGTGTCAATTATCTTCCTTTCTTCCTCCGTAATCCCATAAAGTTTATATACTATCTCGTCAATTTCCTTATCAGTTTTGGTTATTTGTCTTTGGATTTGGTCTTTTTGACTGCCTTTGGCGGTCTGAATCTTCTTGTTCAAATCTAACATCACATCTACTAACGATACGAGGCTATCGTGTATATTCTTATCTTTTCTCTCTGTAAAATCAATTTTTCGAATCGGTAAGCTTCTAGCATCTGCCAAGCTTAAACTGGGGAAATCATCTCTTTGCATCCCTGATATAGAATTATAAATGTAAAACGAAAATAATTTAGAATTTATTATCGCTAAAAGATATTTGAGGCTTATATTGTTTCTAATATTATAAATACAATACAGGTTTTTCTTGAATGCAAAAGATTTGTTTATAAAAGTAGCATTTATTCTAAATTGTCTGCTAATTAACTGTCTTAACAATATTCTATCTCCTTTAAACATATTGGCTGATTTAAACTCGTGCAAGTCTGAACATTTAACTTTTTGTGAATAGTTCTCCTGAAAAACATAACGATATATTTGACCATCGAACCAATAAAAAATGTTCATTTCATCAACTTTGAGATCGCTACTCTTTTTGGGGGGCAACGTGCCTCGGTCAATTTGACAGAAGTCGCCTAGTTTAATCAAAGTATTTCTTAAAATTCTTTGTTGAATTTTGAGTAGGCTATCGTTAGTAATAAAATTGTAGTTGGCTTGTTGTAGCCACGGTGTTTTATCTAACGCCACAATAAGTGATTCAATTTCTTGTGCCGACCTCAATTTAACTTTCGGGTTTATATTGGCAACATTCAATTTACTTTTAAAAGATTCCTTCCTTATTATACAAATGCAAGTATCAATATAAGCATCCGCGAAAACATTGTAAGGCAACCTTATAATATGACTAATATTCTGTGAAATCAAAATTTCTCTTAATTTAATAAAATTGTCACCTGTTAAAAATGTAGTTGGTGTAATAAGACCAATAACTCCCTTATTTTTAATTAGTTCAACTGCATTCACAAAAAAAGCAGTGTAAGAGTTGTTATTCTTTAAAAATGCGGGGTATTTTTGTTGTAAATATTTCTTTTCAAATAAAGAAAATTCCCCGCCATAAGGTGGATTCCCAATAATCACATCAAAACCGCCTTCATCCAAAATTATCTTTCTAAAATCTTCTTTCCAATTTAATGGTTTAGTTTTATAAAAGTCTTCACCAAATAAATCTTTTAATCCCAGAGGACTGCCGGAAATCAAGGAATTGCCGCAGCGGATATTTTTATCCAACATCGGCAGAATTGAACGACCCGGAATAATGCCAAATTCACCTTCGAGCATCTTTAACATCAAAGATAACTTCGTAACCTCGACCGCCTGCTCATCAATATCAACGCCAAAGATATGCTCACGCAAGATTTGACTCTTTTCTTCAATGGTGAGGCGTGGCTCGGTTTCTTCAGCCGGCAAGGACAAAGTTCGCTGAACGCCAAAGGTATCACCCTCCCCTTTATCCCCTCCCATCAATGGAGGGGAAATAGAGGAGGAATCTCCCGTCGAGGAAGTCTTGGATTTTATTTTCTCCTCTCCCCTTGCGGGAGAGGTTGGGTGAGGGGAGCGTTTCTTCTGATTGCGATAATAGTTCAACATCTCTTCATAAGCCCGAATCAGAAAACTGCCCGAACCACAAGCCGGGTCTAAGATTCTTAACTTCTTTATCTTAGGAGAGATTCCTCGCTTCGCTCGGAATGACGGGGAGGAATTGGAAGGTAATTCCTGTAATAACTTACAAACCGTATTCTTAACAATGTAATCAACGATATACTCCGGTGTATAGTAAACACCGCCGGCTTTGCGGACATCGGGCTTTAATTCGTATTTGACCTGATGGTCGGTTAATCGAATCGTATAGCCTAAATATTGCTCATAAATATTGCCCAAGACCTCTAAAGGAATCACATCGAATTGATAAGGGTTATAAGTATCAAGGACAATATCCTTCATTATCTTAAAATCAATGGCTAAGTTGGATTCCCAATCCTGTGGGCGGAATAAATCAGAATCAAAGGTAAGGTTATAGTGTTTGAACTCCTCTTTTAGAAAGACCATTGTGTTTAAACCGACGGTCTCGGTTCTTTCTTCGAATAGTTCTTTTAAGGGGCGGCGATGGACAAAATTGCGGTCTTCGCAGAAACGCATAAAGATGATGCGGTCTAAAATCCGCTGGGTGATTTCTTTCAGATAATCGGCATCTTTTTCTGAATTTCCTGTGCTGGTAGCCGCAACCTTTAGGTTGCGTCCCTTCTGACGCTCGAATCGAGCGGCTACCTCTGACTTTCCCAACCCAAAGAGATTACGATTATTCTTGAAAATATCTTTGGCTAAGCTTTCGCGCCAGCGCTTTAAGTCATCGAGAATCGCCTTATCAACCGGTAGTCTATCCTTTGGTTTAACCAGCAGTAATTTATCCAGTTCACCTTTGATTACCGATTCTTTGGACAGCAGCCATATTTTATCAAATTCTTTTAGATAATTATTCCAGCGTAAATCAATCTTTAAGCCTTTGCGCGGATTTCTTGAATCGGGTTTGACCGTGACATCGAATAGTTTCAATTCTTCAAAATCGGTTAAGAGGACGAATGGCACGCCTTTTCGGTTATAGCCATAACGGACTGCCTGTTCGATGTGTTTATTCAAATCGGCTCTCGGCGGCTTGGCTTCGACAAAGACCTTTATCTTACCTTCGACTTTCAGACCATAATCAACCCTGCCCCGGGAAATCTTCTCTTCCGGACTCACTTCGTCGCGATTCGTTACATCCCAGCCTAAGACATCTTTTAGTAATGGCTGGATAAATGCGGTCTTGGTTGCTTCTTCGTTATAATCTTTGATTTTACCGGCGGCTAATTCCCGCTCGAATTTCTCGATTAATTTTGCCAGATTTTTCTTAGCAATTTCTTTCATTAGTTTGCTTAGAGAATATAAGGAATTGTTATCTTAAGTCAAGGCATTTTGATATTATCCACGTACATATTCAGGAGTGGTATAATAAGAGCAGTATGAGGAATAATCAGTCGAATCGACCCTTCGGCAAATCGCCCCCGTCCATTCTGTTCGGGTCGGGTCGAGAGACCCGATTCGGGTGGCTTAATATCATCAATCATTTAACATTTTACCGAATAATTATCCTAAGTTGACAAATAGATTTTTTTATTTTATCATATTTATCTATGTTTAGAAGAAAAACTTACACATTGATATTATTAGCTACGGCACTTATTTGGTTGACCTGCTCCGAAGCGCCCTATATTCAATCAGCCGCTAACCGTATTGTTTTAGCTGAATTATTTTCATCAACGAACTGAGCATACTGCGCGCTTGCGGAGCAAGCGCTTGATAGTTTGAAAATGGTTTTTGGCGACTCATTGGTAATTTTAAGTTATCACGTTCAAGATAGTGACACTTTCAAGAATGCGGAAAGTAAAGAACGCGGTCGATTTTATAATTTTGGAACCGAGCCTTCATGTGTTTTTGATGGCGGTAGTCCTTATTTCATTAATGACAGTTTTTATGTCCGTTATCAAGACCAGATTTTGGGCGCACGCGCTCAAGCTACGAGTTTAACCATGGAATTTGATACGGCAAATACTAAAATTGATTCAACTCAACTTAAAATTGGGCTTATTGTTACTCCGACCGAATCGTTGCCCGACCCATCAAATCTAAGATTGTTTGTTGTGGTTTATGAACAAATTGCTCCCTATCTCTCAAGCTTCCCACCGTTTGATACTATGCATTCCTTATTTGTTGTCCGTAAAATTTTGCCGGACACTTTAGGGTTATACTTAACCACAGATTTTCCAAATAGTTTCGATACGACCTTCGCAACTTCATTAGAAAATTGGGATAAAACCCAAATTGGAGTTGCTTCTTTTATCCAAAATATTCAAACCAAACAAGTTTTACAAGCCGTAGTGAAAAGAAAATTTTAGGAGGTAAAATGAAAAAAACCACCTTAACTTTAATCATTTTATTTGCCGGCATAATAATTAGCTGGGCACAAGAAGCGGAAACCGATACCGTGAAATATCAGAAAGCACCTAATTTTACTCTAATGAGTACTGAAAATAAAAATGTTACACTGGATTCGCTACTGAAGAAAGGACCGGTATATCTGGAATGCTGGGACATACCTTGCGTTAACTGTATTAAAGAACTGGATGCGTTAATGCCGATTTATGATTCGCTCAAGGAACGGGGTCTACAAATTATTGCGCTTTCGGTCGATAAACCAGCCGACGAACCAAAAGTTAAGGTTAAAGTTAAGTCGAAAAAGTGGCAATACTATGTTCTATTAGATAATAAAGGCAAGGTTAAAAACCTTTATAATATTACGATTAAACCGACCGCCTATTTGATTAATCAAAAAGGTGAAATCGTTTATACCCATATTGGTTTTAAGCAAGGTGATGAGAAGAGAATAAAAGCAGAATTCCTGAAATGGTTGCCCGAGTCGGGTCTTCTCGACGAAGGGTCGATTCGACCGGCTGAACAACCCGCCGAAAAAGAAAAATCCGGGAAAGAGTCTGAATCCGAAGAAAAAGGGAAATAATTATTAATCCCACCGCCAAAAATAAAATTAGTTTTTTAATATTCAGCTTAGTCATCTTTAGTGCATTGAATGGTCAGTTAAGCGAATTTAATATATCCGGTTCAAATCGTTCTGAACTATGGGCATTCAAAAAGAATTATGCGGTAAACTGGGAAGATAAGATAAATGTCCTTCTCGAATACCGGAATTTCTCCGGTAAACTTGGCATGTTTTGGTTCGAACCTTCAAAACCCTGGGACGAAAAAAGGAAGCCTTTACGCTATTTTGATTATACTTTAGCCTATGCCCCAGAAAAATTTGAAATATTAGTCGGGAATTTCTACGAAGCCTTCGGACGTGGATTAGTCCTGCGAACTTATCTTGATGAAGATTTTCGACATGATAAAAGTCTAAACGGTATTCGATTCCTCGGTCATCTCCCCTATAACACCGAATTGATATTATTGGGCGCAAAATTAAGAGATGTCTTTTTTCAAGAGAACACTTACAAGATTATGAATATACAGGATTCGAGTGACCAACTCTATGGTGCCGACATCTCAACCCAACCATTTACCTTTATTGGCGTAGGGGGACGTTATCTAAGGGCAAACCGTAATGCGGACCCGAAGCCAAAAGCTTTTAACGAATTATTCGGCGGGAACCTCAAAACCACAATTGGACCGGTTGATTTATATGCCGAAGGGGCTCGGAGACTCGGAACCAAACCGGGCATTGGTGGTCGTGAAACCGGTAACGGTTACTATCTTTCCGGCTCCGGTGCCTTCAGCGGTTTTGGCTTGGTTGCCGAATATCTTGATTATAACGGAATTGGATTTCCCGTAGGAGTTTACCATTATAATGACCCGCCGACTCCAATCCGTTCTGGAGTAGCAATCAATCGTGGGGTGGATGAAATCGGTTTTGGCATTGGTGCCAATGCCAGTCCCTTGACAACTTTATTCCTTGAAGGAAGTTATGCTCAATTAAAGACCCATGATAAAAGTAGTGCGGTCCAGGAAATAATCGGAAAGGGAAAATACGAACCGGTCGAATTACCAATGATTTTCCAATTAGGCTTTGAATCGATGCATCAGAAGAAAATCGAAGCTGGAACCGCCGAACGCAACACCGAGAAACCTAATCTCGATTTAACCTATACGGTAGGCGATCAGGTCTTAGAATTAGAACTCGAAAGGGCTTGGGTCTATGAACTGCCTGAGGCAGTGCCGGGAAGTGCTTCAAGCACTTATCATGAAACTGGTTTTACCCTAACCTATGGTTATGGCGAAGGGTTAATTTTAGCCTTTGGCTGGCAATTTGTTGACCAAGATTCTTTGAAACGATATGACTACGCAAAAAGTTGGCCAGTAATGGAAATCGCTTGGTCAATCAATCAAAATAATATTTTGCGAGTCCGAATCGGCAGTGAACGGGGTGGTTATACTTGTTCGGGCGGGGTCTGCCGCTACGAGGCTCCATTTAGTGGTATCAAAGCAAGTTTAATCAGTAAGTTTTAGAATATGAGAAGAGCTATTTTTGTAATAATCGTAATATTGGGGATAGCAGGTTTATTATATGGCATCAAACTTGCTGACCCGGAATTAATTCACCGCTTTGCCGCTAATATATGACTCTCGTGCATGGGCTTAGTATAAGCCTATGAAGATCAAACCCTATCGCATCGGACAAATTATTGGAGCAATTGCGCTCAATGCTTATATCTTATCATATATTCAAAATAAGGTAATATATCAGGGATTTTTAAAAAACATCCCTGAACCAGTACTAAATTGTTATGGCGGTCCGCTTTCGGTTTTTGCCTGCCCGATGGGTTCATTTCAACAAATTATTGGCGTCCATCGTATACCCTTTTTTATCATTGGATTTTTTGTTATTATTGGCATCGTGGTTGGTCGAATGGCATGTGCCTGGGTTTGCCCATTCGGTTTGATTCAGGATTTACTCTATAAGATAAAGACCTTTAAAATTGATTTGCCTAAGTTTGCCCCAGTTCTAACCATGGCACTTTTTGTTATTGGTTATCTTGTTGCACATTTCTTTCTGGCTAACCTTGCTTTAATCTGGCGCATTCTCGCGGTTACCGGATTTGTTATTTTCGGAATCGTCTTAGACAATTTGATAAAATGGAAAATTGGAAAATTTGACATTACTGCCATTAAGTATTTAATTTTAGTTGGGGTTGCCGGGGTATTTGCCTATTATACGGCTGAACCATGGTACTGTAAACTTTGCCCCCAGGGTACGCTGGAAGCAGGTATCCCATTAGTTTTATGGGATCCAGTTCATCAATTACGCCGACTAGTCGGTTGGTTATACTATACTAAGATTGGTATTCTGACAATAACTTTGCTTTTGTCGATACCGATTAAAAGACCATTCTGTCGAGTTGCCTGTCCAATTGGCGCACTTTATGCGGTGTTTAATAAATTCAGCCTGCTTCACTTAAAATTAAAAAGAGAAGAATGCAAAGTATGCCGAAGATGTGAGAAAGTCTGTCCAATGGGAATCGAAGTCCATGAGAATCCAAATCAACTCGATTGCATCCGATGTTTTGAATGTGTTTGGCACTGTAGTCCACGTAGCGTTGAAATAAAGTTTTAATTCATCTTTGATTAAAAGTTGTTAAAACCAGATTGGCTTAAAATTACCCTTCCGAAAGGTAATAATTATAATAAGATTAAAGAGACAGTTCACCGATACCATTTAAATACGGTGTGCCTGTCGGCTCGCTGCCCAAATTTAGGTGAATGTTGGGGACGGAAAACCGCAACCTTTATGATTCTTGGTGATGCCTGCACTCGAAAATGCCAATTCTGCGCGGTTAATACCGGGAATCCGAAAGGGGTTTTTGACCAAGCAGAACCAAAAAGAATTGCTCAAGCGGTAAGAGATTTAGGGCTAGATTATGCAGTAATCACTTCGGTCACGCGTGATGATTTACCCGATGGCGGGGCTGAAGTTTTTGCTGAAACAATTAAAGAAATTAAGCAATTAAGCCCAAAAACTAAAATTGAAATACTAATTCCTGATTTTGCCGGTGATTTCAATGCTCTAAAAAAAGTTCTTTCCGCTCACCCGTTAGTCTTAGGGCATAATGTTGAAACGGTTGCCCGATTAACTCCGATAATTCGTGACCAACAAGCCAACTACAATACTTCTTTAGAACTACTTCGAAACTCAAAAGAACTTTATCCAGACATTAAAACCAAAAGCGGATTTATGGTTGGACTGGGTGAAACTGAGGAAGAAATTTTTGCAACGTTAAAAGATTTAAAGAATGTCAAAGTTGACATTGTGACGATTGGACAATATCTTCAGCCCACCAAGAAACATCTTCCGGTAAAAAATTACATCAAACCAAAACAATTCGAGAATTTTAGAAAATATGGTTTAGAATTAGGTTTTAGTGCGGTCTTTAGTGGTCCGCTGGTCCGAAGTTCCTATCACGCGGCGACTTTAGTAAATTTTTAAGCCTCAAACTGACAAAATTGCGGAATCAGAACGTCTACCATTTATTGCCATAGCCGGCGAAAACCCAATCATCCGCTACTTTTTTAAAAAACATCACGATACTGCGTCGACGCCGAATTCCCGGAGGTTGTTTAGTCCGGGGAATTGGGACAATATCTAAAGTGCCGAGCGCAATTCCATCCACGATTCGAATCATGCCAAAATCAAAATAAGTATTAATTCCTAATCGTTGGTATTCATTCTTGATTTCGTCCTGAGTTAACCAGACAACACGATTTTTGGGCAGTTTAATTTTAGTAAAGTTACGTTGCGGTCGGTATAATATTGCCAGGTTCTTGGTCAATTCAAGCTGTGGGAAAACAGTTTTTATTCCCGAATCAGATATTGCTTCCTCAAATACACGTTGCATAATTTCATGTTGGGCTATTGTATCAGAATCGCCGTAAATATAATCTTTATAATTGAGGATTCCAGTTAACCACATCAATTTCCAGCCGCTATCAGTTTTTATCCAATATTGATAAATTAATTTTGTTTCGGGCGGATTTTTAAATGATATCCAGCTGGTTATATGTCCGGACAGCCCCAAAATATTAACCGCACCAAATTTTACTCCTCGATATGAGCGCTCGGCATACCAGTGGTCAATCGCTCCTTGAAGCTGGTTAGGAGAAAACTTTTTCTGGAAGGTAAAGTTAAACATTTGATAGATGTGCGAACCGTCTTTACGCACCAGGGAGTTGATAAATTCTAATCCTCGTTGTAAAAGCTCAACTTTCGCTAAATCCCGAGTGGCAATTTTGTTGTGCATATTTTTTTGCGCAATAAAAAAAATTGCCAACGCAAGTATGACACTGACTGCTACTGCAATTATAATTCTCATTTAAAAAGCGGGCTCGACCAGATTTGAACTGGCGATCTTCGCCGTGACAGGGCGACGTGTTAAACCAAGCTACACTACGAGCCCGGAGTCAAAATAAAAGGATACCGCCAGGTCAGTCACTTGTCAATAAAAATGTCATTGCAAAGCGAAAACGCCATATTTAACTGCAACCCGAATTTATCCCATCCTCCTTTAGATAGATACTTCCTCTTAGCATTCGAAACTAACGATTTCTAAGGAGTTAAAATTGATGCTCACTTTTAATGACCACTCAAGAAAACCACACGCCGCAAGAATTGCCGAACACGAAACTATCCAGGAAAATATGTATGTCTTCAGAAAGATGTAGGGGAAATACGACATCTTTAAAATTCTCTATACCGACTGTGATTCCAAACTCAAAAACCGTGGGGCTAATTTTTCTCTATACTTCAACCATCAAAAAGCACCAGAAGAAGTAGATGCCAGGCTTTGGCGAGCATTAGTTGAATTAGGAATCATCATCCTCAACGCTTAGCCTCACGCCTCTCGCGAGAATGCGAAAATCGAGTGTTTTTCGGTTTTCTTGCAAGCAAGCTCACACATTGAGTTACGGATCCATAACATATTACTACGGACAAAGCAGTAAATTGGTATTTAGATAAACATAGTAGTCAATAGGTGTATTATACTCCAGGGATAATTCTTGACGAACGTTTTAATAATTCTTGTTTCAAGCCGTTACTAGCGATAAAGATTTAGTTCAAATCTTCGGTTTAAGAGAAATCCGAAAGTAAAAGAGGACAATTCCTTTACTATCAGGGGCAGACATTCCAATTAACTAATTTTAATTATCGTGCCTATTAGCAAAAATACGGGAATTGCGTTTCGAATTATTCCGGAGAAAGAAATTAGTATTTATCATCAGGATAAATTTGTTTAGAAGGATAGTTATAACGGGTTGAATGATTGATATTCAGGGGGAGAAGATATCATAAAAAGCGATAAATCAACTTGCAGTTTAAGGGATATTTCGATTCTGATGCAGCAGTTCCCATATCAATTTTTACTTTGTCGCCAGGGCTTGGTTTTCTTTTTTCTCAACCATTTGGGTATTTCAGACCTTGGTTTCTGGACCGCCTCCGCCGCGGGTTCAACTTCTGGCTTAGGTTTGGTTTCGGATGGTTTTGTTGTTATTTGACGGATACTGTATTTACAGCCGCAATAATTCTGGCGATAAATATCTAACGCTTTACAAGTTTCTAAACTGTGCTTAAAGCCATCCTGCTTTTTCCAGTCCGCTTCATAAAACCTTAATTCTAAATCCTCGCAAACTGCTTCGCCAATCGGGTTAATAATATCAGCCTGTTTACGCGGACTAATGGTTAACGTAGTGGCTATTACACCGATCCCCAGTTCTTTTGCTTTTTGAGCGACCGCGGTCAAGCGGTACCGGTAACAGAGCAAACAACGTTTTCTACCCTCTTTTTCTTTTTCCAGCCCTCGAATTTCGGCTTGCCAGCGGTCCCAGTCGTATTCGCCGATTTCTAATGGAATATTCCAGAGTTTAGAAATCCTTTGCGCTTCCAGTAAGCGCTTATAATATTCTTCTTCGGGCTGGATATTGGGATTATAAAAAAAACCATGCACATCATATCCCGCTGCCTGTAGTCGCTTGATTACAGTCGTGGCGCAGGGTGCACAGCAGATATGGAGCAAAATTTTTTCGCTCGACCCGTTAGAAATTCCAGTTGAGATAAAATTAGAACCTAAATGTTTATGTTCAACCATAATTTTTTTAACATTTCTAACGGGTTTCGGCATTATTTTAAATTTCCCCGGTTTACCGTAAAGGCGGAGATATCAAGCCGGTCGAAATGATACTTGAGATATTGAAAAATTAAGTTTTTAATGTCCGGCAGAGCTGGCAGGCTTTGACTTCTTTTTAACGGAAAATATAAAAGTGCTTTTAGATAAGCAAGTTGATTTGGCATTAAAAGAATTCCCTGTGGATTTTTAGTCTTACAGCGATAACATAAAATCCCGCCATTAGCAATATCAAAAAACAGTTTAGAAAAGGGGAATTTCTTACGGCAGACGACGCAGTGCTTTAATTCGGGACGATAGCCAAGAAAGCTCGCAGCTTTCAGAAAAAACGCTAAAACTAAATTTTCTAAGGGTTTTTTCGACAAGGACACTTTTGACAATGTCATTAAAGCCGACAATATTAAATTAAATAATCGAGCATTGGGTTCGTCAAAATCAACCGTCTTAAGCACAAAATCGAAGATTTGAGAGCCAGCCTGATATTGCTCGGTCGAGGTTTGAATTTCGCCGAAGGGGCGAATGATTTCGGCATCGGATAGAATGTATAATTTTGGCGTCTCCGGTTTATAGATTATTAATTTAGCGTGGGTGAAAGTTTCTAATGCACCGCCAAATTTACTTTTCGGACGTCGGGCACCTTTGGCTAAGAAATTGAGCTTGCCGAAATCGCGCGTGAAGAAAGTTACAACTTTACTCGATTCGGCAAACGGGACGGAATGAAGCGAAATTGCTTCGGTACGTATTATTCTTGGCATTGCTCAATCTTCGTTTCGGATTTCACCCACCAGTTCTTCAATTAGATCTTCTAAAGTGACAATGCCAGTGACCTTATTATTTTCGTCCTTGACGATCGCCAGATGTCCGCCGCGATGGCGCATTTCAGTTAAAACCTCCATCGCTCGTGTTTCCCCCGAGACGAAATAAGCGCGGCGAATTCGCTGGTGAGGCAAGAATAGCAAGTCTTTGGTATGAACAACGCCCGTAATATTTTCGGGTGTGCCCCGGTATACCGGGTATCTTGAAAATGAACATTTTTTTATTTCCTCGCATAAATTAGCTAAAGGAATCTGTTCAGGAACCGATACTACCCTGGATAGCGGCAGGGCAACCTCACCTACCTTCATTTGACCGAACTCAAAAAGCCTGGCGGCAATGCCAGATAGATGGAATTTGCCATATCTTTTCTCTTGTCCTAACCGATCGTATTCACGCAAGGCAATAACAAAGTCTTTGCGGGAAAGCCCGACAAAATAAGTGGTATTCCGAGTTAAGGGAGAAGTAAGACCACGAGCAAGAGAAGATAATATATAAGTTGCTGGGGCAAAAATCTTCATTGACCATAACAGGGGATTCGAAAAAATACATGCCCAATGGTCAGGAAATGCCTGGGCAAGGGTTTTCGGAAAGAATTCACTGATGATTAAAGACAAGACAATTACAACTACGGCGGCTAAACCGGCATAACGCGGACCAAAGTTACTGACAAAATAATTGGTAAAAAGAACCGAAGTTAAAACTACGAATAAATTAGTTCCGACCAAGGTGGCAACTAAGACATTTTCTTTATTTTCAAACAACCGCAATGCCTTTTCGGCACCAAACCGCCGGTTACGATGCCAGGTGTTGAGTCTTATCCAATTGGCACGGGTATAACTAGTTTCGCTACCGGCAAAAAATCCTTGCAGTAGCATTGCGATTAAACCCAACAAGATTTCCATATATTAAAGTCTTCGGATCACTACTTCCTCAATCCGATTCTTGCTTACGGTTTTTATTTCAAAGTGAAGTTTTCGATAGGTGAATGAATCACCCGGGTTGGGTAAGCGGTTAAGTTGAGTATGGATGAAGCCAGAAAGCCGCTCATAATTAAGTCCCTTGAAGGCACGATGAAAAATCCGGTTCAAAGTTCTTAAGTCAATTTCACCATCAACCAGATAGGTTTTCTCGTCTAATTTGAAGTAAGGTATTTCCTCGCGCAAGTCGTATTCATCGGTAATTTCGCCAAAAATTGATTCTAATATATCTTCTAATGTCACCAAACCTGCGGTTTGACCAAACTCGTCGACCACGATTGCAACGTGGGAACCTTTTTTGCGTAATTCCTCCAAGAGAAATGACAATTTTTTCGCTTTCGGCACAAAATATGCCGGACGCTTAATTTCATCGACACTACGTGCTTCCCCAATTCTTGTGAGAAGGTCTTTAACATACAAGATACCGATAACGTTGTCCATTGTATTTTCATAGACAGGAAACCGCGAAAATCCGGTTTTTTTCGCAAATTCGACTGCTTCATCGCAAATTGTATTCTTTTCAATGCCGGCAATTTCGATACGGGGTGTCATCACTTCCGAGGTGGTTCGCTTTTCCAGTTCGAGTAAATTATGTAGAATTTCTTCTTCGGTGTCGGTAATGGTTCCCTGTTCTTTCCCGATTTCAATCATTGTCATAAGCTCTTCATCAGTTGGGAATCCCGGCGATTTTACTCGGCGCAGAATTACTGCCCCTAAAGCCGAAAGAATATTTACCGCCGGAGAAAAGACCTTTGTAAGTAAATTTATAAACGGTACGACAATTGTAGCAAAAGCGAGTGGTCGGCGGGCAGCCAAAACTTTTGGTGTTACTTCACCAAAGACTAAAAGGAACGCGGTCATAATAATTGAACCGACCGCTAAATAAAGACCGGCTGATAATTGATAATGTCGAACCAGCGCAATGACAAAAAGCGTAAAAACGGTTGAGGCGATAACATTAACCCCAAGATTCGAGAGTAGAATTGTACCTAAAAGCCGCGGGGGGTTAGCGAGCAAATTTTCCAGGCGCAAGCTGGCTTTTGGTTTGGTTTCTTTCATCTGGGCAATAGCCAATTTTGATATAGAGAAAAGCGAGGTCTCGGCGCCGGAAAAAAGCGCCGAGCAAAAAAGGCAGATTGCGACAATAATTAAGTACCAGAACATATTTTTCAGCTAATTAAACAAACGGGTATCGGAAAGGACGATCTAATTCAACCCCGTTAGAAATTTTACCCCCGGGAGTATTTGCATTTCAATAATTGCGTTTCCAAGACCACAAAAGATTTCTAACGTGGTCAATGGTGATAGTCTAAAAGGTGCATCACACCGTGTTTAACTAATCGAAAAATTTCTTCGTTTTCGGTTAAACCGTACTCTTTGGCTTGTTTTTTTGCTCTTGGTCGGCAGACATAGACCTCACCTAAAAAATCATTTTCAAAGGGAAAAGCCAAGACGTCGGTGATGCGATTTCGATTGAGATATTTTCGATTCAAATTTCGTATGTAGTCATTGTCAACAAAAATAACCGAAAGACTTCGGGCTCGGTATTTTTCTTTTTTAAATATTATTTGCACTAACTGCTTTAAGTCTTTAATTAATTTTGGGTTCTTTGTTCCCCAAATTTCAACCCTCCCCTTTGCCACCAAGACACCAAGGCACCAAGGCACCAAGGAGGAATTCTTTGAGTCTTTGCGACTTTGTGGCTGACTGCAACCAAGGCGCAAAAGGGGAATTTTTTGAGTCTTCGTGACTTTGTGGCTATTCATAAGCTTTGATGATTTGGGAGACAAGGGGTGGTCTTACGACATCCCGCGCATCAAAATAAACGAATTTTATATCCCGGATGTGTTGCAATCGGCTGCGAGCTTCGACCAGACCCGAAGTCTGATTGTTAGCCAAATCAATCTGAGTTATGTCGCCGGTTACAATTGATTTGGAGTTCCAACCCAAGCGAGTGAGAAACATTTTCATTTGAATCGGGGTTGTATTCTGCGCCTCATCTAAAATTACGCAAGCATCAGAAAGCGTCCTGCCGCGCATAAAAGCCAAGGGCGCAATCTCAAGTACTTCTTCGTCATATAACCGTCTCAGTTTTTCCATTGGAATCATATCATATAGCGCATCATAGAGTGGTCGTAAATACGGATCGACTTTTTCCTTAAGGCTACCGGGTAAAAACCCTAAAGATTCTCCGGCTTCAACCGCCGGTCGGGTAAGAATAATCCGCGAGACCTTGCCGGCAGTGAGCGCCGATACCGCTTTTGCTACCGCCAGGTAAGTTTTGCCGGTGCCAGCTGGACCAATGCAAATGACTATATCATAATCGTCAATTGCTTTAATATAACTGGTTTGATTTGGGGTCTTCGGTAGAATTAATTTTTTTGGAGTTGAAACACAGAACCCGACTTCGGCGACACGTGGTTTTTGGGATATCAGGTCTTTGGCTGTCTTTTCGGTCGAATCGACCCTTCTCGGGTCGGTCGAAAAACCCGACCCTTGGCGAGGGGCACGAGGAGCCGGTTTTGGTTCAAGCGTTGATATTGATTTCACCCGGCTGATTTCATGTCGGACTATATCGGGCGTAATCGGGTCGCCACTTTTGGCGACGCGCAGGAGTCTTTGGAACAGCTCTTGAACCTGGTGAACTTCAATTGCGGGTCCAGAAAGCCGAATTCGGTCACCACGGGCGGAAATTTGGGCTTGAAAGGAATCGACAATTATATTCAAATTCTCGTCGGCTAACCCCAAAATTGTTAAAGGGTCAATATTACCTAAAGAAATGCTGACTTTAACTTGATTTCGCTGTGGGCTGCTCAATATATAACTCTTTTTATAATTTTAATTAGAAGCAGTTAAAAGTCAATGGTAAGTTTCGATTATCCCCTTGACTTAGTCCAAATTACGATACAAAATAGAGGATATAGAAAGGAGTAAAATGGCAAGAAAAAAGACTAATAAAACACCGAAAGTGGAGAGAAAAATTTCCGCCGATGAATTTATCGCTCGGGTCAGAATGAAAGCATACGAACTTTATGAAAAACGCGGCTATGCCCAAGGTGATGATTTAGACGATTGGTTGAAAGCCGAGCATATCGTTAAGAAAGAATTGGGTATTGAAGGAAAATAACTCTAAGATTATTCCGTAGAGTTATCGATAAATTTAGTTGGGGAAAGTACTAAAAGAACGCGTATTAATAAACAATATATTGGCGATATATTGATATTAGCCTGACTAAGTGAAACAGTTAGCAAAGCCCGAAGAACGAAAAAGTTTACCACCACCCGATTCGCTTTTAGTTGAGCGGGCACAACAAGGTGATGATGCTGCCTTTGCCGAGCTCGTAAGACGCCATGAGCGAAGAGTCTACAATATTTGCTATCGTATGCTGGGTAATGAAGACGAGGCAAGCGAAGCGCTTCAAGATGCTTTTTTGCGCGCGTATCAGTTTTTAAAGAAGTTTAAAGGCAAATCTTCGTTTTATACGTGGTTATACCGGATTGCAACTAATGTTTGTTTGACTCGGTTGCGTAAACGTAAGACCACTTTTGTGGATTCTTTTGAAAAGAACGGAGTTAGCGGAGAGATAAGAAGAAGAAAACCGATTTTTGTATCCAGTGATGTACTTGGCGACATCCCGGATGCCTCGCAAAGTCCAGAGCGTTTGGTTCGACAAAAGGAATTACGTGAAGCACTAAATCAGGCGGTCGAGGAATTGCCGGCGGATTTTCGTTCGGTTGTTGTTTTGCGTGATTTTGAGGGACTTTCGAATCGAGAAGTAAGTAAAGTTCTTAACTTATCGGTACCGGCAGTAAAATCTCGACTTCATCGGGGGCGACTCTTTTTAAGGAGTCGTCTTGAGCACTATATAAATAATTATGACTAAAATTAAGCGTATCCAAAAATCAAGAAGCAAAAGCCAAAAAATCGTGAAGGGGAGATATATTACAAAAGAACCAGAAGTAAAACAAAGTGAATGTCGAGAATTCTTCGATATTCTTACCGAATTTATTGATTCAGAGTTAACTGAAAGTCATTTGATCAAAATCCGTAATCATCTATCCACTTGTCTGCGGTGTACTCGGGTTTATCAGGACGTCAGAATATTAATTCGGTTATGTCAGTCCGAAGCAATAGATGAGCCGGTGGATGTGTCATCTCAACTCTGGCGAATTTTGGAAAAAAGATTTAAGACTAAAAGGCATTAAAGATTAAGGGAATTAGGCATATAAACGGACCAAAGTAGTTAAATATTTAGCTAAAATTTCAAATAAGTCAACACTCTTCTGATGATTAAATCGCCATTCCAGTTCTTTTAAGTAAAACAAAAACTTTTGTG